>ERZ777010.225-NODE-225-length-69402-cov-30.217919_pt1 | contig 69402 bp, 61 predicted proteins | sample MGYA00374963_ERZ777010 | MGnify/ENA primary metagenome ERZ777010 (study PRJEB29309, sample SAMN06268256) | bioreactor metagenome | isolation source: Joint BioEnergy Institute, California, USA | place: USA:Joint BioEnergy Institute, California, USA | collected...
ACACCGCCCTTTCACGGCGGTAACACGGGTTCGAATCCCGTAGGGGTCATAAAGCCCGGGACAACATTGGATTGTCCCGGGCTTTTATTGTGACTATGAACTTCGTAGTGGAACTTTTGGTGAAATGCTATATACTATAATGACAGTAATTATTTTGGGGAGTAGAGAATTGAATGAAAATAATAGACTTACATTGTGATGTATTAACAAAATTAGCCCAATTTGAGAATGCCAATTTCCGCAATGATTCCAGAATCTATTCAAATTATGAAAGACTCAGAGAAGGCAATGTAAAAGTCCAAGTATTTGCCATTTTTATTCATCCAAGCATACCGAAAGAACAAAAATTCCAAGAAGTAATGCGCCAAATTGAGGCTTTCCATAAATTCGTTTTAAAAGAGCCGGGAATGGTTCATATTACAAATTGGAAACAAATTGATGATCTTGAAGATGGTCAAATTGGAGCCGTGTTAAGTTTAGAAGGCTGTGATGCCATCGATGATGATATGGAAAAGCTGAGAGTCATTTTAGACGCAGGGGTCAAAATTGTTGGATTGACGTGGAATTATGAAAATAAAGTAGGTTATGGGGCATCCGAAGATTCGACAAAAGGAATAAAACCTTTTGGGAAAAAAGTGATTGAACTGTTAAATGATCGGGATATTATCATTGATGTGGCCCATTTGAACGAAAGAGGATTTTATGATTTAATGCCGCTTGCCAAATATGTGATTGCCAGCCATTGCAACTCCCGGACACTTTGCGACCATCCGAGAAATTTAACGGATGAGCAGGTGAAAATGCTCGTTGAAAAAGGCGGGCGTATCCACGTTGTTTTCTATCCTCCGTTGATTGAGAAGGAAAAGGAAACAACAACGATCGAAAAATTAGTGGAGCATATAAAATATTTGTCAAATTTGGTTGGCGTGGAACATATCGGTTTTGGTTCCGACTTTGATGGCATGGATCCGTTATCCGTGAGCAATTTATCAAATGCTTCCGAATTTCCAAATATCATTAAAACTTTAAGAAATGAATTTACAAAAGAAGAAGTAAAACTATTTTCAGAAGATGGATTTTTAAATTATGTTAAGAAATTGGCATAAAGATTTGTCAATACAGGATGTTTTCCGTTTTACGTTGCCGAGAGTCTCCCTCCGGCAATTTTTTTGTTTAGGGGAATGAAAGAAACCTTTGGAGGAAAGATAAAAGTATTATAATTAATACATAAAAAATGATATGATAAAATAGATATTGCTTGTTCGGAAAGGCAATTAAAAAGTAGGAATAGAGAAGCAGAAAGTAAGACTCTGCTATTTTTATGGAAAAGAAATCGCTTTTTACGGAGGTTTTTTTCATGCAGCATAAGTGGTTAAAAACCACTGAAGTTGAAGTGGCATCAAACAAATTGTCTTTTTATATTGAAACGATTGAAGTGAATCAATTGTCTCCGTTGGCATTTTTTGCGGCGGGAGAAAAGAAATATAAAGGGGAAAGATTTTTTTGGCAAAATCGGGAGAAAACATTGACGATTGTAGGCCTTGGACAAGCAATCACCTTTGAGAATAGATCAGGTCATCAGAGATTTGACGAGATCGAATATCAATGGAAAGAATTGACGAAAAATATTGTGATGGAAGAACAGGAGCCTCAACCAATACTGTTTGGCGGCTTTACCTTCGATCCTGAAAATAAGGAAAGCGGTGAATGGGACGGGTTCCCTCAAAGCTACTTTACGGTAGCCACTTTCCAGTTAATTAAACAGCATGAGAAAACATATGTCAGCATTCATTTGATTACGGATCAGCAAGATTCATCCAATCTTTTTGATGAATTGAGGGAAGAGCGGGATCGGTTGATTCATGCTGCCCAAGTGAAAGAATTGAAGACATATGATAAGCCGGAAATATTATCGGTTCATGAACGGAATAAAGAGGATTATTTTCAAGCCGTTGAAAGCGTTACGAATTTGATTCGCAATCAAGAAGCGGATAAAGTGGTCATTGCCCGTTCATTGGAATTGGAGTTTAAAGATTCCGTCTCCTCTCCCCAAGCCATTTATCAAATCATGAATGAGCAGCCGGAAAGTTTTTTGTTTGGCCTTGAACGCAAGAATCTGTTGTTTTTTGGCGCAACTCCGGAACGTTTAGTGAAAGTGGAAAATCAATATGCTTATTCTGCTTGTGTTGCCGGCTCCATCAGAAGGGGAACGACGGCAAAAGAAGATAAATGGTTGGGCGAACAATTGTTGAGTGATTCCAAAAATTTAATCGAGCATCAATATGTAGTCGATATGATTGAAAGCACCTTTAAGAAGCTTTGCGCCCAATATAAAGTGCCAAAGCGGCCAAAATTATTGAAAATCCGGGATATCCAACATTTATATACGCCTGTGGAAGGGAAATTATACCAAGATGCATCGATTTTGCAATTGGTGAAACATTTGCATCCGACACCTGCTTTGGGCGGGGCTCCAAGAAGCAAAGCGCTCCAGATGATCCGGGAATTTGAAAAAATGAACCGCGGCTTATACGCAGGGCCAATCGGATGGATGGATGCTGACGGAAATGGAGAATTTGTCGTTGCCATCCGATCCGCAGCGTTGATTGACAATAAAGCTTATTTATATGCAGGTGGCGGTATTGTCGCCGATTCCAATCCGATGACGGAATATGAAGAAACATTAGTGAAGTTTCGTCCGATGTTAAGGGCTCTAGGAGGACAATTCAATGAGTGAACGTAAGATTTTGACCGACTATGTGTATCAAATTGTCGCTTCCCTTGTACAAAATGGGGTGGAAGATGCGGTGATCAGCCCTGGTTCACGTTCAACGCCGCTAGCCTATGCTTTTGCATCAACGAAAGAAATGAATGTTTACCGTCAAGTGGATGAACGATCCGCAGCGTTTTTCGCCTTGGGACTGGCAAAATCAAAAGCGAAACCGGTTGTATTGCTCTGTACTTCAGGCACTGCAGCCGCAAATTACTTCCCTGCCATCGTGGAAGCGAAATATGCCCGGGTTCCGCTCATTGTCATTACCGCCGATCGCCCCCATGAACTGCGGGAAGTCGGTGCTCCACAAGCGATTAATCAACTTGATTTATATGGCAAGCATGTCAAATGGTTTGCTGAATTCCCGATCCCTGATGATCATAGCCAAACATTGCCGTTTATCGAGCGGCATGTCGCACGGGCTGTAGGGATTGCAAACACCCATCCGTTCGGTCCGGTACATATGAATGTTCCATTCCGGGAGCCGTTGCTCATCGATTTCCGGGACGAATTGCCGAAAAGCACGTTTTCCGCCCGTTACAATAGTTCCGTCACACCAAGCACGGAAGCGATGAATGCGCTATCATCGATCATTCGGGAAACAAAAAGGGGGATCATTGTCATCGGCGAACTGGCCCTTGGCACCCATCCAGCATATTTATGGTCGCTTATTCGAAAATTGAAATGGCCGGTTCTTGTGGAAAGTTTATCGAACATGCGGGGGAATGTTCCCGAAGATTGCATGGAGTATGTGATTGCAACCTATGATGCGCTTCTGAAAAGCGAAGAGTTTAAAAAGCGGGCGGGTTGTGATACGGTCATTCGTTTTGGCGCGCAGCCGGTATCAAAATTTTTGACGATCTTCTTGACTGAAATGCAGCCGGCAAATTATGTGGTGATTGATGAGGATCCGTTATTCAGGGATTCATCATCGGTTTCCACCCATTCCATCCATGCTTCCATCGGCAGTTGGCTGGAGGAGATGGAGGTCCATTCATCCATTGAGGAGGAATATCGCATTTTTTGGCAATCAGCGGAACGCATTGCAATGAAGCATATTCAAGCATATAGCGGGCAAGAAAAAGATGAAGGGGCATTCGTTCAATACTTGCTGGAACATTTGCCTGAAAAAAGTGATCTATTTGTCAGCAACAGTATGCCGGTCAGAGATATCGATACTTTTTTATTGCCCACGAAGAGGGATATACAAATATTTGCAAACCGTGGGGCAAACGGCATTGATGGGGTGATTTCCACCGCTTTCGGTTTCTCCAAGGGAAGGAGAGATCGGGAAACTTACTTGCTGATCGGCGATTTGGCGGCATTGCATGATATAAATGCATTTCTGTTAACCCGTTATCAGCCATGCCATATGACGGTCATTGTGTTGAATAATGATGGCGGCGGCATTTTCTCCTATTTATCCCAGGCAACGGTGAAAGAATATTACGAAGATCTTTTCGGAACTCCAACGGCTTTGCAGTTCCATGACGTGGCCCATATGTATGGGATGGACTATGTCATGATGAAAGAATTTGATGAGAGGGAAAAGCTCTTTGAAAAAAGCGGACGTCCTTTAAGATTGATTGAAATCATGACAAACCGGGGTGAAAATGTAGAAGCGCATCGGAGATTATGGCAACAAATACATTCGGAGTTGAAAGAATGGCTACTTTAATGGTTCGTGGAATTCAAGTGAATGTGGAAATTTGGCACGAGAAAGAGAAGGAAACAATCGTTTTATTGCACGGTTTTACCGGATCTACGAAAACATGGCACAGGGTCATCGAACACTTGCCAAGTTCAATAAAAATTGTGACGATTGATTTATTGGGGCATGGCAAAACGGAATCCCCAAAAGATCCATCCCGTTACACGATGATCGAGCAAGTGAAAGATTTGGAAGAAATCTTTCATCAACTCGATTTACATGATTTCACTTTATTGGGGTATTCGATGGGAGGGAGGGTTGCATTGTCATACGCGGCCCGTTTCCCTAAACGGATCAAACGGTTGATATTGGAAAGTGCATCACCGGGGCTCCGGACTGAAGAAGAGCAAGCTGCCAGAAGACAATCCGATGAATCATTGGCTGATGAAATTGAGGAAAAGGGAATCCATTGGTTCGTGGAAAAATGGGAGAATATCCCGCTTTTCGCTTCCCAAAAAACATTGCCCGCTGAAGTGCGGCAAGCCGTTCGTGAGGAGAGATTATCTCAATCGGAAACGGGGCTTGCCAACAGTTTGCGCGGAATGGGGACGGGGGCTCAAGCTTCCCTTTGGCGAAAATTGATCCGTCTCTCAATGCCTGTTTTCCTTATCACCGGCGAACTTGACCAAAAATTTGTTCACATCGCTGAACAGATGGTGGATCAGTTGCCAAATGCACAACATATGATTGTTCCGAATGCCGGCCATTCAATTCATGTGGAAAATCCGGAACAATTTGCTACAATAATTAAGGGAGTTTTATAAAATTCGGGGAGGTTACTCAAATGGCTCGTGAGTGGAAAACGTTACATACTTACGAAGATATCAAGTATGAATATTACAATGGAATTGCAAAAATCACCATCAATCGTCCTGAAGTGCGCAATGCGTTTCGTCCCAAAACGGTAGAAGAGATGATTGATGCATTCTCCCGCGCCCGTGACGACTCCAATATCGGTGTCATTATCTTGACTGGTGAAGGAGATAAAGCTTTCTGTTCCGGCGGCGACCAAAAAGTGCGCGGCCATGGCGGTTATGTGGGCGATGACAATATCCCTCGCTTAAACGTGTTGGACTTGCAACGTCTAATCCGCGTCATTCCAAAACCGGTTATCGCGATGGTTGCTGGATATGCGATCGGCGGCGGACACGTATTGCATGTAGTATGCGATTTGACAATTGCTGCGGATAACGCCATTTTTGGACAAACTGGTCCGAAAGTCGGTTCCTTCGATGCGGGATACGGTTCCGGCTATTTGGCACGTATCGTTGGACATAAAAAAGCCCGCGAAATTTGGTATTTATGCCGTCAGTATAATGCGCAGGAAGCATTAGAAATGGGATTAGTAAACACAGTTGTACCTTTGGAACAATTGGAAGATGAAACGGTGAAATGGTGCGAAGAAATCCTTGAAAAATCACCAACGGCCATCCGTTTCTTAAAAGCCGCCATGAACGCGGATACCGACGGACTTGCCGGTCTTCAACAATTTGCAGGGGACGCAACGCTTTTATACTATACAACGGATGAAGCAAAAGAAGGCCGCGATGCGTTCAAAGAAAAACGCAAACCGGACTTCGGCAAATTCCCAAGATTCCCATGATTTCTCGAAGGCTGCATAGAGGTGTGAAATTAGGCTGTCTTGAAAGTGATTGCTTTCAGGGCAGTTTTTTCATTCACGGGAAAATGAAACACTACTGCGGCATCAGCGCTATTTTTTTAGTAAAATGAAGGGGAGAAATGGAGGAATTTTCATGTATCCTAATTGGATTTTGCAACGAGCGAACTTGACACCCAACCGGATCGGATTAACTTTTGAAGGAAAGCGATGGACGTTTGAAGAAATCAAGGAAATCTCCTTCGAACGCGCAAAGCAACTGGCTGCTTTGGGAATTGAAAAAGGAAGCCGCGTTGCCATACTTGGCGAAAACGATTCAAACACGATCTTTGTCATGTACGGATGCATGCATTTGCAATGTGAAATGGTGATATTAAACCGAAAATTATCGCAAAGCGAATTGGCGTATCAAATCGATGACGCACAGGTGACAAATGTGCTGGTGAATGACAACGATTTGGCTTTAATCCCCGAAAATGTAAATTTCCTGTTATTTTCGGAAATTGAAAATAGCGGTTGTGAGGCCATCGAAATAAGTAAAGAGTGGACGGTCGATCAAACAGTTTCCATCATGTACACCAGCGGTACGACCGGATTTCCGAAAGGCGTCCGGCAAACGGTGGAAAACCACCAATCCAATGCCCTCGCTTCCGTTTTAAATATCGGCCTTTCAGAAAAGGATGTATGGTTATGTGCTGTTCCGCTTTTTCATATCAGCGGATTTTCAATTTTGGTCCGTTCCTTATTGTATGGAAATGAAGTAAAGCTGTATCGCAAATTTGACAGCGAATCCATTGCAAAAGACATTGCTTACGGACGGATTACCCACATCTCCCTTGTGGCGGTCATGCTGGAACGAATTTTGCATGTTTTGGAACAACATGAAATGAAGGCTTCCCCATCCTTCAAATTGATTTTGGCCGGAGGAGGCCCTGTTCCAATCGATTATTTAAGACGGGCTGAGGAACGGGGAATGAAAGTGCTGCAGACTTATGGTATGACGGAGACTTCCTCCCAAACGGCCACTTTGCCAGCAGAGGACGCTTTACGAAAAATCGGTTCAGCCGGAAAGCCGTTGTTTTTCAATCAAATTAAAATCTTGGGAGCAGAAGGGCCATATCAGGAAGGGGAAATTTGCATCCGCGGTCCTCATGTGACACCGGGTTATGTAGGGCGGTTCGAAAATAAACCTTCCACTGAAGACGGCTGGCTGCATACAGGAGATATCGGCTATTTGGATGAAGAAGGGTACTTGTATGTTGTTGACCGCCGTTCAGACCTGATCATTTCAGGTGGGGAGAATATTTATCCTGCAGAAGTTGAAAATGTGTTGATGGGGCATCCTGCCGTCAAAGAAGCGGGGGTTTGCGGTGTGGAGGACGCCACTTGGGGACAAGTGCCGGTTGCCTTTGTCGTATTAAAACAAGCCGTTTCAACGGATGAAATCATCGACTATTGCCATGTCCATTTGGCAAAATATAAAGTGCCGAAACAAGTACACATCGTAGATTCATTGCCTCGAAACGCTTCGAATAAATTGATGCGGAGAAAATTGAAGGAATTATTGCCTTAAAGATAAAGAGCGAATGATTGGCGTCATCCGCTCTTTTTCCATTAATTCAATGCTTTTTCCAACGTCTGAAGGTTCTTTTCCATCAGAGTAAAATAATCTTCATTATTTTTGATATCTTCTTCCGTCAATACGCTCAAATTATGCAACATCAAGGATTCTGCCCCAATTTCTTTTTGAATAATGGATGTGAGCTTTGATGATACATTTTGTTCAAAGAGGATATAATGGATATCATATTGTTTGGCAAGGTCGACAATTTCCGCAAGTTCTTTCTGGGATGGTTCGTTTTGGGAATTCAACCCAGCTACTGGAATTTGGGTGAGTCCATAATTTCCGGCGATGTAGCCAAAGGATGCATGGGATACGAAGAAAGTTTTCTTGGAAGCATTGTCCGCAAGTGCTTTGAATTGTTGATCCAATTCATCCAATCGTTTGGCCAATTGCTCATAGTTTTTATTGAATGTATCTTCCTGTTCCGGAAGCTGTTTGACAAGTTCGTTTTTAATCGTTAATGCCAAATCTTTGGAAATCGTTGGTGAAAGCCAAACGTGCGGATCGATATCTCCGTGATGGTGATCATGCTCTTCCTCATGTTCGCTTGCTTCCTCATGGGAATGGCCAGTGGAAGTCTGCAAAACTTCTTCATCGATATTTTCTGCCACAGGAACAAATTTTACATGTTCATTGGCCAGCGTTTTTTTGGCATTTTCCACGAATCCTTCCAGACCTAATCCAATGTAGAAAAACAAGTCTGCATCTGCCAAAGCAATCATATCCTTCTGCGTAGGTTCGAAGGTATGTTCATTTGCGCCAGGAGGATAAATGGACGAAACGTTAACAAATTCCCCCCCTATTTGTTCTGAAAAATATTGTAGTGGATATACTGTTGTGTAGATGTCGATTTGGCCGCTTTCCTGCTGTTTTGGCTCATCACCGGAGCAAGCGGTCAACAGCAGCATCACCGCAAGCATTGAGAGGATAAAAAATTTTCGCATTTTATGACTCCTTTTCCTTAAATAGTAATGATTACGATTTATAAATTTCACGAAAACAATGATACCATGAACCGGGTCAAAAAGACAATAAGAAAAACCTTCGAAATTATTTTTTTTTCGAAGGCCATTTGTCAGGGACGGGATCAAAACCCCCGGGATGAAAAGGATGGCATTTCAATATGCGGATCGTGGTCAAAATGAATCCTTTAATGGCACCGTGTTTTTCAAAAGCTTCCAGTCCATATTGGGAACAAGTCGGGTAAAACCGGCACGTTGGGGGAGTCAGTGGAGAAATAAATTTTCTGTAAAAACGGATCAGCCAAATAAAAAGATGTTTCATTGTTTTGTTTGTTCATTCCTTACATTCGGTTCATGTTTCGTATCAACAGTCTGTTTCAAAGCGCCTTTTCTTTTGAAATGTATAAAAAGGGCAATTGCGCCAATCATGATGATGAAATAAATAATTCCAACAACGATTAAAATTCCGTTATCCAAAGTGATCACCTCTATTAACTGCCTATCAATATAAATCATAAATGAACAAACCGGATAAATCCAATGAAAATATCCATACTATCAGTTGAAGGACTTTTTTGAGAATTCAATTAATTGTAATGGTTTCTAAACACAGATTCCGTTATAATCAAATTAGGAATAAAAAATATGGTAATGAGGTGATATTATGGCAAATGATAAACTAATTGATCAATTAAATGAATTGGTATCCACTTACTCTGTGTTATATACAAAACTCCACAATTACCATTGGTATGTGACAGGGCCAAGTTTCTTTACTTTGCATGAAAAGTTTGAAGAATTATACAATGAAATCACAGCCAATTTGGATGAAGTGGCGGAACGGATTTTGACAAAAGGCGGTAAACCTGTCGCCACTATGAAAGAACATTTGGAATTATCGAGAGTGAAAGAAGCAAGCGGTTCAGAAAATGCGGAAGAAATGGTGCAGGCGATTATTGATGATTTCCAATCCACAATGAAATTGATCAAAGAAGCGATGGAAGAGGCGGCAAATCAAGGGGATGACCGTACGGAAGATATGTTGAACGCGACGTTCCAAAGCCTTGAAAAGCATGTTTGGATGTTGTCAGCGTTCTTGGGAAAATAAAAAGAAGTATTGACCTCAAAAGTTCCTTCATCGAACTTTTGGGGTTTTTTTATTGATTTTGTATAGCAGCGATTTTTTTCTCCATAATGAAAATAAGGAGGGTGATTTCTATCGAAAAGACAACGCTTTATGTGAATGTATTCAACCAATCGTACAACTATATTCCTACCGGGGAACCTTGCGAGTTTAAAATTGAATTGGAACCGGAAAAAGCTTTTATTTTTAAAAAGCTGTTCAATCAGTTGAATACGTTGGAATTCGACAATATGGTGAGGGCCCACTTGCCGTATCTTCCGTATCATTTGGATGATGAAAATGATGAAATCGATAACCGATTGAAAAAAATTTATGCCTTAATCCACGAGTTTGGCGATGAAAAAGTGAGAGAATTCGTAGAACAATTGCCCTATTTCAGGAATTGAATAAACCACATCCCTTCGCTACACTATAGGTATGTATAGGAGTTGAAGGGATGTTTACTTTTTACGATTTAAACAATAATAAAGTGGAATTAAGTTTCGGTGGTCCTCCTTTTCCAATGGAACCCGGACATGTGCTGGTGCTTGTCCAAATGGATGGGAAATGGCTTTGTGCCATCAATGAAAAACGCGGTGTTGAGTTTCCGGGAGGCAAAGTGGAGCCTGGTGAAACGCTCGTGGAAGCAGCGAAGCGGGAAGTGTACGAAGAAACCCGCGTACATATAAAGGATTTGAAACTGTTTGCCCACTATACGGTTTATGCACAACCACCTTTTTGTAAAGCGGTTTTTACTGCAAAAGTGGAGAGAATCGACCCGTTTTTGAAACAATATGAAACAAGCGGACGGCTGTTTTTGAAGATGGAAGAAGCGTTGAATCATCCCGGCGCCAGTTTTTATATGAGGGATGCAGGAATGAAAAAGATGATGCAGGAAGTGAAGCGTTTTGAAAGAGAATGGCAGTATTGAATCAATCAGAAAATATCCTTCCCCCAATCCCCATGTGGAACTTGAGGAAATTGTTTATTGGTCGGATGGATTGCGGGTAAAAGGATTGCTTGCAAAGCCCATTGAAGAAGGTTCTTATGAAGGGCTGCTTTACTTGCGCGGCGGATTGCAGTCGGTGGGGATGGTAAGACCTGCCCGGATTGCCCAATTTGCATCCCATGGTTTTGTTGTATTTGCTCCTTATTACCGGGGAAATCGGGGGGGAGAAGGGAGGGACGAGTTTGGCGGCGATGACCGCTTGGACGCCCTTTATGGAATCGAAGTATTGAAGAATTTGGCCAATGTTGATTCTGTCCATCTTTTCGGCTTTTCCCGAGGGGGATTGATGGCATTATGGACGGCCATTTTAAGCAAAGATGTCCGTTCTGCCGTTACATGGTCGGGCGTATCCGACCTGGCAGCTCTTTATCATGAAAGGGTCGATTTAAGAAGGACGTTGAAGCGGCTGATTGGCGGATCCCCCAACAAGTATCCTGAAATATATGCGGAACGTTCTCCCGTATATGAAGTCGATCGCATTCAGGCACCGGTTCTCATTATTCATGGCACCGAAGATCAGAATGTAAGCATTGAGCAATCCTATAAATTGGAAAGGGCGTTGAAGGAAGCGGGAAAGCCATACGAGACTTGGTATATGGCAGGGTTGGCCCACCATTTTCCGCCCCATCTCAATCGGGAAACAGTGCAATCCATTTGCAAATGGATGATCGACAAGGGAAAGGACAATAAAAAGTAGGATCAGAATTTTCCTTTTCGAAAATTTAAATATGAACAAAAGAAAAATGCTATTGGCCAATGCCAATAGCATTTTTTATCGGGAATTAAACTAATGGTCCACCTTTTTTCAAGATATCTTCCGGAACATTGTTAAACTTTTTGAAGTTTTCTTTGAACAAGTTTGCCAAATATTGGGCTTTCTCGTCATATGCCGCTTTATCTTCCCAAGCTTCACGAGGATCCAGCACTTCGCTAGGAACTCCTTCGATTTGTGTTGGAATGTGCAATCCAAAGATCGCATCTTGTTTCGTTTCTACATCATTTAGTTTTCCATCAATCGCAGCACGTACCATCGCGCGTGTATAAGAAAGTTTCATGCGGCTTCCAACACCGTATTCGCCGCCAGTCCAACCTGTGTTCACCAAGAATACTTGAACATCGTGCTTATCGATTTTTTCACCCAACATTTCAGCATATCTTGTCGCAGGAAGCGGCAAGAAAGGAGCACCGAAGCATGTTGAGAAAACTGGTTCTGGTGAAGTGACACCGCGTTCTGTACCAGCCAATTTGGAAGTGAATCCGCTTAAGAAGTGGTACATTGCTTGTTCTTTAGTCAATTTGCTGATTGGAGGAAGCACCCCAAAAGCATCCGCAGTCAAGAAAATGATCGTTTTTGGATGACCGGCAATTGATGGTGTCACGATATTTTCGATGTAATGGATTGGATATGCCGCTCTTGTATTTTCAGTTAAAGTATTATCATCGTAATCAGGCACGCGTGTAGCCGGATCGATTACAACGTTTTCCAATACAGTACCAAAGCGAATGGCATTATAAATTTCCGGTTCTTTTTCAGCAGATAGATTGATTGTTTTTGCGTAGCAACCGCCTTCGATATTGAATACGCCATTGTCAGACCAACCATGTTCATCATCACCAATCAATTTCCGGTTGCTGTCTGCGGAAAGCGTTGTTTTACCTGTACCGGATAAACCGAAGAATAATGCTACATCGCCGGCTTCACCAACGTTGGCTGAGCAGTGCATTGAAAGAATTCCTTTTTCAGGCAATAAATAGTTCATAATACTGAAGATGGATTTTTTCATCTCGCCGGCATATTCTGTGCCGCCAATCAGAATGATTTTCTTTTCGAAAGAAACGATGATGAATGCTTCAGAATTTGTTCCATCCACAGCTGGATCCGCTTTGAAACCAGGTGCTGAAACAATTGTGAAGTCAGCATCATGTGAAACCAATTCTTCTTGAGTTGGACGGATGAATAATTGATGGCAGAAAAGATTGTGCCAAGCGTATTCATTTACGACTTGAATTGCCAATTGCGAATCTTTATCCGCTCCGGCAAAGCCTTTGAATACGAATAGCTCATCTTTGTCTTTCAAGTAATTTAAAACTTTGATATACAAGTTATCAAACACTTCAGAAGAAATTGGTTGGTTTACGCTTCCCCAGTCGATTTTACCTTTGATGCTTTCTTCTTCGACGATAAATTTATCTTTTGGAGAACGTCCGGTATATTTTCCAGTTTCGGCAACAATGGCGCCATCAGTTGTGAGTCTCGCTTCCCCGCGAATAACCGCTTTTTCAACCAATTGCGGCACCGATAATTGGGTGTTTATATTTTTACCTTTTAATAATTCCTTCAGCTCATTTGCAACTTCTACTGAATTCATCGATTAAATACCATCCTTTTTTTATTTTTAGGGAAATTATTCTTTGTTATATAATACAAAAAATAGTATAACACATTGGGTGGAATAATCTATACTAATCCTTAAAATTTATTTATGAAATTTTTTGACTTCTCTTCCAACCTCCTTGAAGAAAATGGAATTATGAAAAGACAGTAGACAAATAAGAAAAAACATTTGACAATGCAGTATAGATTACGTAACATGTTGCATGAACGGATACTCTTATCCAGAGCTGGTGGAGGGTTAAGGCCCTATGAAACCCGGCAACCTGCATTATCTATATAATAATGCGTGGTGCTAACCTGATGCAAGGGATTCCCTTGAACGATAAGAGTGAAAGGTAGAGATTTCAGTTCCTTTCCTCATGCAGAAATGTGGATAGGAACTTTTTTTATTCAAATCAATCCGGCATATATTCAAGCTAAAATAGATTAGCGAGTTTTATACCTTTCATTATCCTCGTAATGTTCCTTACGGGCGGAAGTCGGAAAGGATCATGGATAATGAGTACCGTATCATAAAGAGCTTCGTCTCAACAATTTAGGAGGAAAATGAATGTCAAAACGTCGGCTGTTTACATCAGAAAGTGTAACGGAAGGGCATCCGGATAAAATTTGTGACCAAATCTCCGATGCCATTTTGGATGCGATACTCGCAGAAGATCCAAATGCAAGAGTTGCTTGCGAAACGATTGTAACAACGGGATTGGTCCTTGTTACAGGAGAAATTACAACAACAACATATGTAGATATTCAAAGCATTGTTCGTAATACGGTTGCGGAAATTGGATATACGCGAGGAAAATTTGGATTTGATGCGGAAAACTTGGCGGTGCTCACTGCAATTGGCGAACAATCACCGGACATTGCGGAAGGTGTGGACCGAGCATTGGAAGCCCGGGAAGGATACATGACGGATGAGGAGATTGAAGCGATCGGTGCTGGCGACCAAGGGTTGATTTTTGGATTTGCTTGCAATGAAACGCCTGAATTGATGCCTCTTCCGATCAGCTTGGCGCATCAACTTTCCAGAAGATTGACGGAAGTCCGCAAGTCGAAAGAAATCCCTTATTTGCGTCCGGACGGGAAAACGCAAGTGACGGTAGAATATGATGAAAACAACATTCCTCGCCGAATCGATACGATTGTTATTTCAACTCAGCATGATGAGGGCGTCACTCAAGAACAAATCAAAGAAGATATAATGGAAAAAGTGGTCAAAACCATCATTCCTGCAGAGTTGTTGGATGGGGATACAAAGTATTTCATCAACCCGACTGGCCGATTCGTAATTGGTGGACCTAAAGGGGATGCAGGGCTCACTGGCCGCAAAATCATTGTCGATACGTATGGAGGATACGCCCGTCACGGTGGGGGAGCATTCTCCGGCAAGGATCCGACAAAAGTGGATCGTTCCGCTGCCTATGCGGCTCGTTATGTAGCGAAAAACATCGTTGCATCCGGTCTCGCTGACCGTGTGGAAGTTCAGTTGGCTTATGCAATCGGTGTCGCCCGTCCTGTATCCATTTCCATCGATACATTCGGAACGGGAAAAGTGGCTGAAAACCAATTGGTTGAATGGGTAAATGAATTGTTCGATTTGCGTCCTGCAGGCATCATCAAAATGCTTGATCTGCGCAGACCGATTTACAAACAAACGGCTGCATACGGCCATTTTGGACGCACAGACATCGATTTGCCTTGGGAAAGAACGGACGTGGCGGAAAAATTACGCCAAAAAGCGGGAATATAATATAATATGAAGAGGCTGGGACAAAAGATAAAAAACACCATTTTCTCACGGGAGAAAAATGGTGTTTTTTTGATAATTGAAGAAAATTGATTTCCGTTCCGGGGACGCTTTCCGCGGGCCCGGCTCGAGCCTCCTCGGAGCTCAATCCTTCGCTCCTGCGGGGTCTCGAGACTCGGGCTGTTCCCGCAGGAGTCGCCCCGTCACTCCAATCAATTTTCTGTGATATCAATTTTTTACAAAAATTTTTTTTGCAGCTCGTTCACTTTATTAGTTATGTCCCAGCCTCTTTTCATTTATTTCTTTAATGATTGATAATATTTCCCTTTTTGAACGTATTCGTTAATGATGCGATCCATATCTTTCCGTTCCGCTTCGGTCACTTCCCGCACGACTTTTGCGGGATTCCCCATCGCAACGGAATTGGGCGGGATTTTTTTCCCTGGAGGCACTAAACTTCCAGCTGCAATAAGCGCCCCCTCGCCGATTTCCGCACCGTCCAAAACGATTGCCCCCATGCCGATCAATGCGCGTTTGCGGATAATGCAGCTATGTAGAGTCACCTGATGGCCGACGATGACCTCATCCTCAATAATGAGAGGGTTGTTCGGACTTTGATGCAAGCAGCTTAAATCCTGTATGCTGCAACGTTTGCCGATGATCGTTGGCGCCACATCCCCGCGGATGACCGTACCAAACCAAATGGTCGTATCTTCGTCAATGGTTACATCGCCGGTAATTGTCACATGGTCTGCAATATATGCGGAAGGATGGATTTTTGGTTCTTTGTCGTGATAAGGATAAATCATCGCAATGCTCCCCATTTCTAATGTATTATTTATGTATATTATCCTAACAAATAAGAAAATTTTTGAAAATAGAACGAACATCTTGTTGATGAAAGTTTTAGAGAAATAGGAGGACCGCTATGTGGAAGTGGGAAACGGATGTACAAGCGAAAGCGGTGGTTGTAATTGTACATAGCGCTTTTGAACACCATCGCTGGTACGCATGGTTGATTGAAAAATTGAGAACGGAAGGCTTTCATGTGGTAATGGGGGATTTGCCCGGCCATGAAGAAGGCTCGAGATATACAAGAGTACATGATGAATTGATTGATGAATATTTGCTTTTCATTAAACAATTGATGCAAAGTGCCCTTCAATATCAACTGCCGGTATTTGTCATTGGACATGGGTTGGGGGGGACACTGGCAATCCAATTTTTGCGGAAAACGAAATTGGAGTGCGCAGGGCTTATTCTGACCGCCCCATGGTTCCAATTGCAGAAACATTCAAATTTACTGGCTAGTGCTTTGGCAAGCATGAATTTGGCACCAAATAAAAAAATATCATTGGAATTAAATAAACGACTGTTGACCCGAAATCCGGAGGGGATTTTAGAAATGGAGGATGATGTGCCCTATCATTCCAATGTGACTGTACGATGGTACCGGGATATTCAGCAATTAATGAAAAATTTGGCCACTCAGCAGGAAAGAACATTGACGTTGCCGATTTTGCTGATTACGCCGAATCAGGATAAAGTGGCGGACTCGGAAGCGGCCAGAAAATGGTTGTTGTTGCAAAAAACCAGGGAATTTCAATACAAGGATTGGCCATATAGTTACCATAATATTTTCCATGACCTTGAACGGGAAGAAGTATTTTTATATGTTCGGGATTTTATCAATAATGTACTTCGATCCATCGGTTACATCGTTTAATCTATTTGATTTGTAATATTTTGATGAAAATTATTTTCAAAAAATGATATCAGAAATATTGATTGATATTATTAATTTTTGTAATATTAAAATATTCTTTCAGAAAATAGTAAAAATTATTCAATTTAATTTCAAAGGGGTGTGGGTATGGTAGAAAATGCTTTGAACTGGATTTATGATATCCTTTGGGGTCCTATCATGATTTATGGGATTTTGATCGTAGGACTTGTGTTTTCCATTTTGACCAGATTTGTTCAGATCCGAAAAATTAAAGAAATGTTTGTCCTGATGTTTAAAGGGCAAAAATCCGATGCCGGAATTTCATCATTCCAGGCATTGACGGTGGCTTTATCGGGACGTGTAGGCACAGGTAACATTATCGGTACTGCCAGTGCCATTGCCTTTGGTGGACCTGGTGCGGTATTTTGGATGTGGGTCACGGCCTTTATCGGTGCATCAACCGCTTATGTGGAATCGACACTCGCTCAAATATATAAAACAAAAAAATTGGGAATCTATCGCGGTGGGCCGGCGTATTACATGGAAAAAGGAACAGGACAGCGCTGGTTCGGAGTCGTGTTTGCGATTGCCGCCATTTTGGCGATGGCCATTTTGATGCCTGGGGTTCAATCCAATGCCATTGTCAGCGCAATGGATAATGCCTTTGACATCTCTCCATGGATTACCGGTTTAATTACGATTGTTTTATTGGGTTTCATAATTATCGGTGGGGTTAAACGGATTGCCAACGCCGCTCAAATCATCGTTCCGTTTATGGCGCTTGCCTATATTTTAGTAGCGTTCATCGTAATTATTATGAATATTTCCGAAGTGCCTGCAGTGTTCGGGTTGATTTTCCGCAGCGCTTTCAATGTGGATGCCACATTCGGTGGAATGATTGGTGCCGCCATCGCTTGGGGGGTAAAACGTGCGGTTTATTCCAATGAAGCCGGTCAAGGTACAGGACCTCACGCGGCGGCTGCAGCGGAAGTATCCCATCCGGTCAAACAAGGTTTGGTTCAGGCGGCATCGATTTATATCGATACATTGCTTGTATGTTCCGCAACGGCACTGATGATTTTATTCATGGGAACTTATAATACGAATGTAAATAATGCTGATGGGGAATTGATTGTGGAACATGTGCCGGGGCATTCTTATACTGAATTTACGCAGCTGGCTGTAACGAATGCGATCCCTGGTTTAGATAACTTCGGTTCTGCCTTTGTTGCAATCGCATTGTTCTTCTTCGCTTTCACAACATTAATGGCATATTACTATATTGCGGAAACAAACGTCGCCTATCTATTCTCCGGACGGACAGAAGGGGTTGTTACTTGGATTTTAAAATTTGTCCTTCTTGCATCCGCATTCTATGGCGCCGTAAGAACATCCGATTTGGCATGGCTCTTGGGGGACATCGGTCTTGGTTTGATGGTATGGACGAACGTAATCGGAATTATCATATTAGCGAAACCGACCTTTGTTGCCTTAAGAGATTATGAGCAACAAAGAAAAGCAGGAAAAGATCCGGTGTTTGATCCAATCAAGTTGGGAATCAAAAATGCAGATTTTTGGGTTGAGCGATTGAAACAAAATCAAAATAATGAAAAATAAATAAAATAACTGCCGACCTTTATTCAGGGTCCGGCAGTTTTTTCATTTTTTCCAAAGCGATGAGAAATGGAGGATCGTTTTTTTGATTAATAAATTCATAGCGGAGTACGTGAACATATTTTTGAGGCAGCTGACTCACATACTCGATGACCGCATCCCTTTCTTCTTTTCCGCCTTCATGTCCGTGATAAATCACCAAAACGATGATGCCGCCGATTTTTAATTTCGAAAGCAGCTGCTGAATGGCGGAGATGGTTGTTTCCCCTTTGGTGATGATGTCATGATTTCCTCCTGGCAAATAGCCCAAATTGAAAATGGCTCCGGCCACTTCTCCATGCACATATTTGGAAAGATGTTCATGTCCATCTAAAATGACGTGAGCCCTTTTTTCCAGTCCATGCTCTTTTAAACGCCCGATGGTTGCATCCACGGCTTGCTGCTGGATATCAAAGGCATAAACGGCACCGGAATCCCCCACCAGTTGTGCAAGAAACAGCGTGTCATGGCCATTTCCCGCAGTGGCATCAACGGCGGTATCCCCTTCAGTGATCACCGAGGAAAGCAATGTTTTTGCGTAAGGCAATACCCGCTCCAGCATTATCCGTTCACTTCCGCTTGATAATATTTTCCTTGCCAGGAATTTCTCCGCTCCAATTCCGCATCGATGCCGTTCAACACTTCCCATTTATTGACGCTCCACATCGGACCGATCATCAATTCGATCGGACCATCGCCGGTAATGCGGTGGACCACCATATTTGGAGGAAGAATTTCCAATTGATCTGCCACAAGTTTGATATATTCATCCCGTTCAAGGAAACGCAACATGCCCTTTTCGTACTGTTTGACCATCGGCGTGCCTTTTAACAGATGCAATAGATGGATTTTGATGCCCTGCACATCCAATTTTGCCACTTCCCGTGCGGTTTCCATCATCATATCGTAATCCTCGAGCGGCAGGCCGTTGATAATGTGGGTACAAACGCGAATGTTATGTTTGCGGAGTTTTTCCACCCCTTCAACATATGTTTGATAATCATGGGCGCGGTTGATTAAGTTGGCCGTTCTTTCGTGGACCGTCTGCAAGCCAAGCTCTACCCATAAAAAAGTTCTTTCATTCAGTTCTGCCAAATATTCCACAACATCATCCGGCAGGCAATCGGGGCGGGTGGCGATGCTCAAACCGATGACCCCTTCGCAATTCAGGGCCGCTTCAAATTTTTCTTTGATGACCGGAAGCGGAGCGTGGGTATTAGTGAAAGCCTGGAAATAGGCCATTGTTTTACCGTCTTTCCATTTATTTTGCATTTTCGCTTTAATTTTTTCGAATTGAACAGGAATCGGATCCACCCGGTCGCCGGCGAAATCCCCGCTGCCGGCCGCGCTGCAGAAAGTGCAGCCGCCAAAGGCGACGGTGCCGTCCCGATTCGGACAGTCGAAACCTGCATCCAACGCAACTTTATATACTTTTTGTCCGAACACGTCCCGCAAATAGCGATTCCATGTATAATAACGTTTCCCGTCGGAAGGGAATGGAAATTGTTGTTCTGTCAATGGTTTCACTCCTTACTGGTATTCACCGAAAGCTATAGTTGCTCAAACCGTAAAATTGCGTGGAATACCATAACACATTATAACACTGAAAAATCTGTGATGTAATCTGATTAGTCATACCGTGTACTTTATAATAATTTTCACAATATTGGATATAATAGGAAGTAAAAATGGCAAAAGGAGTATTCCAATTGATCTTACAAATTATTGGAGGCAAAAATTTTATTGGATTCATCCTTTTCTTTGTGCTCTATATTTTCAGCATGATTTTTGGCTTTTTTAAACATTCTTTGTTTTTTGCATTCAGCGTCATCGGATTGATAGGGGCAGTCATTTTCATTGTCCGGATCGTTTCCAATTTGCTGAAGGAAATCAGGAGGAGAAATACAGAATGATGTGTGGACTTAGAAAATGATGGTGGGGAGACTGGCGGTAAAGAAAAATTTAGTCTAAAATGTTTATTGGTCCGGCATTGTCATACTACAATAGGACTTGTATATTTTTAATATTTCCATTAAAATGTATACATTGAAAATATGTCCGACTAGGAGAAGGAATAGTAGATTCTGAAGCTTTGCAGAGAGCTAGCGGCCGGTGGAAGCTAGTAAGCGGACGGATCGAACTCGCCTTTGAGTCTGTTTTAGCGAAGCAAGTAGTTAAAACCGTTCACCGCGTTAAGGTTATGAGCTGAGTGCATGTGTCACTAATTTGGGTGGTACCGCGGGAGTGAAAACTCTCGTCCCTTCTCTTCGGGTTGGGGCGAGTTTTTTTATTTTTCAAATATTCCGTTAATTCTGGCACTTTTTAGGATAATCTGGTAATACAAAATTCATTTTTATCAAAAAAGGCAGCAATACATTAAATCAAGGAGGATATACCCATGACTTACAATCATCGAGAGATTGAGAAAAAATGGCAGGAATATTGGGCGAAAAATAAAACGTTTAAAACATTAAACGATGATTCAAAACCGAAATTTTATGCATTGGATATGTTCCCTTATCCGTCAGGAGCAGGTCTTCATGTGGGACACCCGGAAGGTTATACGGCAACGGATATATTATCCCGCTTTAAACGCATGCAAGGCTACGATGTGCTTCATCCAATGGGATGGGATGCATTCGGTCTTCCAGCCGAACAATATGCGTTGGATACAGGAAACGACCCTGCAGAATTCACGGCAAAAAATATTGCGACATTTAAAAGACAAATTCAGGAACTTGGTTTTTCATATGACTGGGATCGGGAAATCAATACAACGGATCCGGAATATTACAAATGGACTCAATGGATTTTCATCCAATTATATAAACATGGTTTAGCGTATATTGACGAAGTGCCTGTGAACTGGTGTCCGGCCCTCGGTACCGTGCTTGCCAACGAAGAAGTGATCGACGGTAAATCCGAACGCGGCGGTCATCCTGTCATCCGCAAACCGATGAAACAATGGATGTTGAGAATAACGGCCTATGCAGACCGTTTATTGGAAGATTTGGATGAACTCGATTGGCCTGAAAGCATCAAAGAAATGCAACGAAATTGGATTGGCCGTTCGGAAGGTGCCGAAGTTACATTTACAGTGCAAGGGACGGACAAAACATTCCGCGTGTTCACAACCCGTCCGGATACCCTTTTCGGAGCAACTTACTGCGTTCTTGCACCGGAGCATGAATTGGTAAATGAAATCACAACTCCTGAACAAAAGGAACAAGTGGAAGCTTATCTTGCGCAAGTTCAAACAAAATCCGATTTGGAACGTACAGACTTGGCGAAAGAAAAAACAGGTGTATTCACTGGTGCGTATGCAATCAATCCTGTAAATGGAAAAGCCATTCCGATTTGGATTGCCGACTATGTGCTCGCTTCATACGGAACTGGTGCCATCATGGCGGTTCCTGCTCATGACCAACGCGACTATGAATTTGCGAAAAAATTCAATTTGCCGATCATTCCTGTTTTGGAAGGCGGAAATATTGAACAGGAAGCATTTACAGGAGATGGGCCACACATCAATTCCGATTTCTTGAACGGTTTAGGAAAAGAAGAGGCGATTAAGAAAGCCATTGAATGGTTGGAAGAAAAAGGCGTAGGTGAGAAAAAAGTTTCTTACCGTCTTCGAGACTGGTTATTCAGCCGCCAACGTTATTGGGGTGAACCAATTCCAGTCATCCACTGGGAAGATGGTACGATGACAACGGTACCAGAGGAAGAATTGCCGCTAAGATTGCCGAAAGCAAAAGATATCCGTCCGAGCGGAACTGGGGAATCCCCTCTTGCCAACATCGAAGAGTGGGTGAATGTGGTCGATCCGAAAACAGGAAAACGCGGCCGCCGGGAAACCAACACAATGCCTCAGTGGGCAGGCTCCAGCTGGTATTTCTTAAGATATATCGATCCGCACAACAAAGAAAAACTTGCGGACGAAGAATTGCTGAAACGCTGGTTGCCGGTGGATATTTACATTGGCGGGGCGGAACATGCCGTTCTTCACTTGTTATATGCCCGCTTCTGGCATAAATTCTTATATGACCTTGGGGTGGTGCCAACAAAAGAACCATTCCAAAAATTGTTCAACCAAGGCATGATTTTAGGTGAAAACAACGAAAAAATGTCCAAATCAAGAGGCAATGTGGTAAATCCGGACGATATTGTACGAAGCCATGGTGCGGATACATTGCGTTTATATGAAATGTTCATGGGACCTCTTGATGCTTCGGTTGCGTGGTCAACGAAAGGCCTTGATGGGGCGAGACGCTTCTTGGAGCGCGTATGGAGACTATTTGTTGCGGAGGATGGAAAACTTTCTAATAAAATCCAGGAATCCGATGATAAAACATTGGAAAAAGTATACCATCAAACGGTGAAAAAAGTGACGGAAGACTTCGATCACTTGCACTTCAATACAGCCATTTCCCAATTGATGGTGTTCATCAATGAATGTTACAAAGTCGAAGTGGTTCCAAAAGAATATGCGGAAGGCTTTGTAAAAATGCTTTATCCAATCACACCGCATTTCGGTGAAGAGCTTTGGTCAATTTTAGGTCATAATGAGACCATTACATATGAACCTTGGCCAACATACGATGAAGCGAAACTGGTTGATGATGAAGTGGAAGTCGTTGTTCAAGTCAACGGTAAAGTGCGTTCAAAAGTAACAGTGCCAAAAGATGCTGCAAAAGAACAATTGGAGCAAGTGGCAAAAGAAGATGAAAGAGTAAAAGAGCATATTGATGGGAAAGAAATTGTAAAAGTGATTGTGATTCCAGGAAAACTTGTGAATATTGTTGTCAAATAATTGAACATGACTCGAAAGGTGCCATACTTTTCGAGTCATGTTTTATTTTTCATGAATTCTTACTAAATTATCAGTTTTATGAAAAATTCTATTGACTTATGACAATATCAAACTTATTATTTATATCAAATTACTAAGAATTTGAAGTGCTGACTAGACAAACTAGAGGCCGTAATATTCCAGATGAAACATTCGTTGAATGTAGAGGAATATTGCGGCCTTTTCTGCTGCAAAGGGGTTGTGCACTGAGAAAACGGCATGGTGTGGCTCCGGTAACAATTCAGAATTAACGAATGTAATCAAATTTTATTAATTTTCTTTTTTTTACAAAAAGGTATTGAAAAAACAGGGAATCTTTTCGTAATATATAAAAAACACAAATACTAAGTTTACCAATAAGAATTCAATGTTTTAGTTTATATTGGCTGAAAGATTAATATAAAACGCGAGGGAATAAAATGGGAAAAGTATATATCGTAGGGGCTGGTCCTGGAAGCGTGGATTTGATTACGGTCAAAGGACTGAAATGTATTCAACAGGCGGATGTCATTTTATATGATCGCCTCGTATCAAAAGAGTTGCTCTCTTATGCAAAACCAAGTGCTGAACTTATTTTTGTAGGAAAATTACCAAAATTGCATCATGTGATCCAAGAAAGAATTAACAAATTACTGGTGCAGCATGCAAGAAAAGGAAAAATTGTAACAAGATTAAAAGGCGGCGATCCTTTCGTCTTTGGCCGTGGGGCGGAAGAAGCGGAAGTATTGAGGGATGCAGGCATTCCTTTTGAAATTGTGCCGGGCATCACTTCCGGAATTGCTGCACCCGCCTATGCAGGGATTCCCGTCACCCATCGGGAACTGGGCTCCAGTTTCGCCATCATCACCGGTCATTTGAAAGAGGGGAAAGACGAAGGGATCAATTGGAAGGGGTTGGCGGAATCCGTAGATACGTTGGCGATTTATATGGGAGTTGGGAATTTGCCATATATTACGGAACAATTAATGAAATATAAGCGAAATCCGACCACTCCTATCGCTTTAATCGAATGGGGCACTACCAACCATCAAAGAGTGGTGACCGGTACTTTAGAGACGATTGTAGAGATAGCTGAAAAAGAAAAAATCCAAAATCCCGCAATGATCATTGTGGGGGAAGTGGTAAAAATGCGTGAAAAAATTGCATGGTTTGAACAATATCAGCAGGCTTTGCGGGAGACGGTGTAATCAAACGGAGGGATGAAATTGCAGGCATTGTTGTATGTGGCTCATGGCAGCCGGGTAAAAGAAGGAAACTGGGAGGCGATCCGGTTCATTGAATCCGTGAAGCCCCATTTCAATGTGGAAATCCAGGAACATTGTTTTTTGGAACTGGCTGAACCATCCATTCTGCAAGGGGTTGAGCTTTGTGTTTCAAAAGGTGCCACAAGCATTGCAGTCATCCCAATTTTATTGCTTTCGGCAAATCATATTAAAGTCGATATCCCGCAGGAAATTGAAAAAGCCAAAGCATTATTCCCTAATGTTACATTCTCAATCGGAGAACCGCTTGGAGTTCATGAAAAGCTGATTCACAGTCTGCACAATCGGGTGTTGGAACAAGGACCAATGATTCCAAATGAAACCGACATTTTATTGATTGGACGAGGAAGCAGCGATCCAAGCGTACAAAGGGATTTAGGGCGCATTGCCAAGCTCCTTCAACGAACATACGATTACGCCAAAGTTGATACTTGCTTTCTGTATGGCAACGGCACATCCTTCGATGAAAAAATACTGACATTAAGTGAAAGCGAAAATCGGGTGTATATCATCCCGTATTTGCTGTTTACCGGGTTGTTGAAATTAAGTATCCAGAAAAAGGTTGCACAACAAGGGTTTTCTGAGCAAGTTGTGTTATGCGGCTGTTTAGGGTATGACGAAAACGTACGCCAAGTATTGATTGAGAGAATTGAAGAATCGTTATATTCATTTGTGGGGAGTGATTGAAATGGATAAAAAACAGCAAAATTTTGAAAAAGCGGTGGAAAGCTTGAAAAAAATGCTTAGCACAATGAGTTATGGCTCCATCACTTTAGTTGTGCAGGACAATTTTATTATTCAAATCGAAAAAAACGAAAAGATCCGATTAAAGTAAAGAAAATCATTTATTCGCAGAGGTGTGTAGTGTGTTAGAAGTCATCAATAGTCCTTTTAATGAAAAACAAGTGAAGCAGTTGAATGAATTATTGCCAACATTGACACCACAGCAAAAAATTTGGCTTACTGGATATTTAACTGCAACAACGGGCATTGCCGTTATCGATGCTCCTGTGGAAAAAATAGCATCACCATCCGTTGTACAGTCACCGTCACCGGCAAAAAAACATGTAACGATTCTTTATGCCAGTCAAACAGGGAATGCACAAAAACTCGCTGAAAAATATGGCAACCAGCTGCAGCAATTGGGCCTTGATGTCACGGTTTCTTCAATGAGCGATTTTAAAACAAACGCATTGAAAAAAGTTCAATATTTGCTCATTGTGGCAAGTACCCATGGCGAAGGGGAGCCGCCTGATAATGCGATTTCCTTCCACAACTTTTTGCACGGAAAGCGGGCTCCAAAACTGGATCATGTGACTTTTGCCGTTCTCTCTTTGGGAGACTCCAGCTATGAATATTTCTGCCAAACGGGAAAAGATTTCGATTTGCAGCTTGAAAAATTGGGAGCAAAGCGACTGGTGGAACGGGTGGACTGTGATCTTGACTATGCGGAACCGGCAGAAAAATGGTTTGAGGCTGTAAAAGATAAATTGCTGGGAGAAGCTGCCGCAGCTCCCGCCAATATTCAGGAAGCGGCCGCGACAACATTGCAGGAAGTGAAGGAGTATTCACGCAAAAACCCTTTCCATGCGGAAATCATTGAAAAAATCAACTTGAACGGGCGAGGTTCCAACAAGGAAACAATCCATTTGGAACTTTCGCTGGAGGATTCAGGAATAGTCTTTGAACCCGGGGATTGTCTGGCCATTATACCGTTCAACAATAAACATCTCGTTGATTCGTTAATTGCCTCATTAGGATTTGATCCAAGGGAGCAAGTTGTCGTAGATGAATCAACTCTTTCTTTGGAAGAAGCGTTATTGAATACATTGGAAATCACGCTGTTGACCAAACCGTTGATGAGAAAGCTTGCGGAATTTACAGAGAATGAAAAATTCCATGCTCTACTTGAAGACCCGGAAGCTTTAAAACAATACATTGAAGGCCGCGATCTGCTGGACGTTGCAACCCAATTCGGTCCATTCCAATGGGATGCCCAAACGTTCGTCAATTGCCTAAGAAAAATGCCCGCCCGCCAATACTCCATATCAAGCAGCTTATCGGCATATCCTGATGAAGCCCATGTGACAATCGGCGTTGTCCGTTATGAAGTGGACGGAAGGGAAAGACATGGGGTTTGCTCAACATATATCGCCGATCAGTTGGATGTGGGCGATCAAGTACAAGTGTATGTACAAAAAAATCCGAACTTCAAACTTCCGGACGATGAAACACCAATCATTATGATTGGACCAGGTACCGGTGTCGCTCCTTTCCGTGCTTTCGTTCAGGAGCGGGAAGAGCGGGGAGCTTCGGGCGAAAATTGGCTGTTCTTCGGGGATCAACATTTCATGACCGATTTCCTCTATCAAAAAGAATGGCTGGGTTGGTTGAAATCCGGAGTGCTTACGAAACTGGACGTCGCTTTTTCCCGGGATCAAGAGGAAAAAGTGTATGTGCAACATAAAATGCTGAAAAAAGCGAAAGAATTTTATGAATGGTTGGAAAAAGGCGCCGCCGTTTATGTCTGCGGAGACAAAGAAATGGCGAAAGATGTGCAGGAAGCCATCGTGCAAATCATCCAGGAACAAGGCAACAAATCCGAAGAAGAAGCACGGGAATATTTAGAAGAATTACGGAAACAAAAACGTTATCAGCGGGATGTTTACTAAGGAGGAAACATACGTGACGAAAAAAATTGTGTTACCACCGCAAGAGGGAAAACCAAGTGATGTGGAGGAAGTAAAGAAAGCGAGCAACTATTTGCGCGGAACATTGGCGGAATCCTTTCAAGATGAACTATCAGCCGCCATTCCTGATTGGGACAATAAATTATTAAAATTCCACGGAAGCTACATGCAAGACGATCGTGATGAGAGAGTGGAGAGGGAAAGAAAAAAATTGGAACCCGCCTATCAATTTATGGTGCGTCTACGTTTACCGGCCGGTGTCGCGAAACCTGCCCAATGGATCAAATTGGATGAATTGGCGGATCGATACGGCAACGGTTCATTAAGAATCACGACCCGTCAAACGATCCAATTCCACGGCATTTTAAAATGGAATATGAAAAAATATATGAAAGAATTAAACAGCGTTTTGATCGATACGATTGCCGCGTGCGGCGACGTGAACCGCAATGTGATGTGCAACGCCAATCCATATCAATCAAAATTGCATAAAGAAGTATCGGATTATGCAACGAAAATCAGTCAGCATCTCCTTCCAAGAACCAACGCTTATTATGAAATCTGGCTGGATCACGAGAAGGTTGTGGATACACAGGAAGAGCAGGAACCAATCTATGGTGCCCTTTACTTGCCGCGCAAATTCAAAATCGGCATTGCCGTACCGCCTGCCAATGATGTGGATGTATTCTCACAAGATATCGGTCTGATCGCCATCATCGAAAACGATGAATTGGTCGGCTTCAACGTGGCAATCGGCGGCGGAATGGGGATGACCCACGGCGATACGAGAACATATCCACAATTGGCGAGATTGGTAGGATTTGTGCCAAAAGATAAAATTGTGGACGTCTGCGAAAAAATTATGACCGTACAGCGTGACTATGGCAATCGTTCAGACCGCAAACAAGCCCGCTTCAAATATACAATCGACCGCCTTGGTTTGGAAAATGTGAAAAAAGAAATCGAAAAGCGGTTAGGTTATGAATTTGAAGAAGTGCGCGACTTCCATTTTGAACATACCGGCGACCGTTACGGCTGGGTGAAAGGGGATGACGGAAAATATCACTTCACCCTATTTATCCAGAACGGCCGGATCCGGGATTTCGAAGGTTACCCATTAAAAACCGCCCTTCGTGAAATCGCGCAAATCCATAAGGGCGAGTTCCGCTTTACCGGAAACCAAAATTTGATCATTGCCAATGTAAGTCCAAGAGCGAAGAAAAGCATTCAACAAATCATTGATAAATATCAATTGACGGAAAGCGAAAACTATTCGGCTCTCCGCCGGAATTCCATCGCTTGTGTCGCTCTGCCGACTTGCGGATTGGCCATGGCGGAGTCTGAGCGTTACTTGCCAACCCTCATCCAAAAAATCGAGCCGATGTTGAAGGAATTTGGCTTATATGATCAAGACATCGTCATCCGCATGTCAGGATGTCCGAATGGATGTTCAAGAGCGGCTATGGCGGAAATTGGATTCATTGGAAAAGGGCCAGGAAAATACAACTTGCATTTGGGAGGAAGTTTCGAAGGCACACGGCTCAGCAAAATGTATAAAGAAAACATCGGAGAAGAAGAAATATTAGCGACTTTAAGACCGATTTTTGCACATTATGCAAAAGAGCGGCTTGAAGGGGAACATTTCGGGGATTTCGTCATCCGTGCGGGCTATATTGAGGCTGTGACGGATGGAAGAGACTTCCACAAACAAAAATCAAACGTATAATCAACTTAATATCGCTTCTGCCATGTCATGAAAGGGATTCGATTTTCCTGCTTTTTGCGTCAATTCATGTATTCGCCATGTTGTTTATAAATAAAAACCCCTTGGAAATTGACATGGCGGAAGCTTTTTTAATGACTGCTTTCCTTTCCCGCATTCATTCCTGCAATACGGCCGGTCACAAGGGCGCTTGTGATGTTGAATCCCCCGGTGTAGCCGTGGATATCCAATATTTCACCGCAAAAATATAATCCTTTCTTTTTCTTGGAAGCCATTGTTTTAGGATCGATCTCCTTGATCGACACCCCGCCGCCAGTGACAAAGGCTTTTTCCAACGGCAGCGTCCCATGTACATCCATCGTAAAGGCAATCAATTCATGGGCCAGTTTTCGTAAATGTTCCTGGGAGACTTCCGCGCAAGGTTTGGATGGGTCTATTCCGCATCTCCCAAGTAAAAATAATAACCATCTTTCGGGCGCCAAAAGCTTGAATAAATTTTTCACCGATTTTTTCGGTTCTTTTTTTACGAGCTGGTTCAAATATTGGAAGCAGGTTTCTTCGTTGAATTCCGTCAATGTTTGGATACGGATTTGGACAGGCGCACCGCCATTTTTTTTCATTTCTTTTACGGCAAATTGGCTGCAACGCAATATGGCGGGCCCGCTTAGACCAAAATGGGTAAAGAGCATGTCCATTTGATGGGTTACAACCGGTTTTCCTTTTTTATTCAATACGGAAACCGCCACATCCCTTAATGCCAACCCTTGCAACTGTCGGGATTGAATAAACGGTTCTTTCGAGGTAATGGGAACTTCCGTTGGATACAGTTCCGTCACTGTATGGCCAGCCCGTTCAGCCCAAGCATAACCGTCCCCGGTGGATCCCGTTTGTGGCACCGCTTTTCCTCCAACCGCTAAAATAACCGTTTTACTGCGGATTTCAGAACCATCCTGAAGACGAACCCCCAACACTTTCTCATCATCCATCAACAATTTGCTCACCGCTGTTTGCAACCGGATTTCCACATTCAAACGTTTCAATTCTTTCGTCAAGGCATCCACCACATCCTGGGCGCGATTGGAAACCGGAAACATGCGTCCATGGTCTTCTTCCTTCAGAGGCACACCCAAACGTTCAAAAAACAGGATGATGTCTTCATTGTTGAAAATGGAAAAGGCGCTATAAAGGAATCGGCCATTGCCTGGTATATGTTTGATGATTTCATCCACCGGCAAACGGTTTGTCACATTGCAGCGGCCGCCTCCGGATATGGCAAGTTTTCTTCCGAGTTTGTTGCCTTTTTCGATCAACAATACGTTCTTCTTTTGTTCTCCCGCCGCAATGGCCGCCATGAGTCCGGACGGCCCTCCGCCGATCACTATGCAATCGTACATAATTGATTCTCTCTTTCGTCTAGTTTTATTCTGACCATATTATACACAGAAGAAGGGGGAAAGAAAAAATTCTTTCATTCAGGCAAAGGGATGCTTAAAAATTGAGAATCTAGAAAAACTGATTTCATAGGAAAATTGTATAGTTCTGTCCAGTTTAGTACAATTGAGAAGATTCATTGAATCTTGAAATGAATCGTTTTATAATCATAATTCGGTATGATTACGGAAAAATTTCTGATAAAATATTCTTGTTATGCAGAAAGTAGAGGCGAAAAAATATGTGTGGATTTATTGGATATATACATGGAACAGAAGAAATAGATCATCACGAAACAATTGAACGCATGATGGATACAATTATCCATAGGGGTCCGGACAGCGGCGGCAAGCACGTGGATGAGAAAGTGTCCCTTGGATTTCGCCGGTTAAGCATCATCGATTTGTCCGATGCGGCGAACCAACCTCTTTATAGCGAAGATGGAAGCATCGTGTTGGTTTTTAACGGGGAAATCTACAATTTCCAAGAGTTGCGGGAAACATTGATTGAAAAAGGATATAATTTTAAAACAAGATCCGACAGTGAAGTGCTCATTTATAGCTACATGGAATACGGAGAAGAATTTGTCAAACAATTGCGCGGCATGTTCGCTTTTTGCATTTGGGACAAGAACCGCAATCAAATGATGCTTGCCCGGGACGGTTTTGGAATCAAACCTTTATATTACACAAACCATACAAAAGACAATACATTCATTTTCGGATCCGAAATCAAATCTTTTTTACCTCACCCGGCTTTTATTAAAGAAATGAACAAAGATGCGTTGCGTCCGTATTTGACATTCCAATATTCCGCAATGGACGAAACGTTTTTTAAAGGCGTTTATAAATTGCGTCCGGCCCATTACATGATTATCCGGGACGGCAAAATTTCCAAAATGGAAAAGTATTGGGATAAAAAATATCATGCGAAAGACAACACCCTTGAATACTATGTGGAAGAAATCCGCAAAACGGTGAAAGAGTCCGTTGAAGCCCACAAAATCAGCGATGTAAAAGTCGGTTCTTTCTTATCGGGAGGAATTGACTCAAGCTATGTTACAGCCCTTTTGCGTCCAAACAACTCCTTCTCTGTCGGATTTAAAAACTATGAAAAAATGTTCAATGAAACGGATCATGCAAAAGAATTGTCCGACATTTTGAATATCGAAAATAAACGGACTTACGTAAGCGCCGATGAAGTGTTCGAAAAACTGCCTACGATTCAATGGCATATGGATGAACCCCAATCCAATCCATCATCCGTACCGCTTTATTTCTTATGCGAATTGGCGAGCAAAGATGTAACCGTTGTATTATCCGGTGAAGGGGCCGACGAAATTTTCGGCGGATATGAGTGGTATCAGCCTTCCAAACGGATGGAAGCCTATGAAAAAATTCCGTTCGGATTAAGAAAACTCATCGCAAGCATCGCAAAGAAACTGCCGAAAAATAAATATACAAACTTCCTTGTCAAAGGTGGACAAACGATCGAAGAACGCTTTATCGGCGAAGCGGTCGTATGGGATGAAGAAGATGCATTGAATGTATTGAAACCGGCTTACCGCAGCGGCCCAAGTGTGCATTCCATCACAAAACCGATTTATTCGGAAGTCCCTTATGAAGATGACGTGACAAAAATGCAATATTTGGATTTAAACCTATGGTTGCCAGGGGATATTCTATTAAAAGCGGACAAAATGAGCATGGCCCATTCCCTTGAATTGCGCGTGCCGTTTTTGGATAAAAAGGTGATGGAACTTGCCAAAAACATTCCGACACAATATCGCGTCAACGAAAAAGATACAAAATACGCATTGAGACTGGCTGCCCTTAAAGAGTTGCCTGAAGAATGGGCAAAACGGAAAAAACTTGGATTCCCTGTACCGATTCGCCATTGGCTTCGGGAAGAAAAGTATTATAATTTAGTAAAAGAAGCGTTCCAATCCGATTATGCGAAGGAATTTTTCAATACGGACCAATTGGTGAAGTATTTGGATGACCATTATCATCAACGGGCAAACTATGCAAGATACATCTGGACTGTATATGTGTTCCTTGTATGGTATAAACGTTTCTTCGTTGATATGAAATAATTCAAAAAAAGTGCCGGTTTTCAATGTTGTTGAAAACCGGTGCGATTCCACGGAAAAACCCGCAATGATTTTAAAAGGACTATCTCTGCATTTGGAGGTAGTGCTTATTTTTGTTGCACAAACTTTTAGAACCTATTTGTCCATCGAACCGTTCTTAAATGAAAAAATGCATATTCCAAAAAACTTAATAGAATGGATGAATTGAATGTCCTCTTTAATGAAAGGTACAGCGATTTTAACAATTGGAATGTTTTTATCCAAAGTCCTTGGATTAATCTATGTCTTTCCATTTTATGCGATCGTTGGAAGTGATAACGTCATTCTTTACCAATATGCATATATTCCTTATACCATCATGCTGTCACTGGCCATTTCCGGTGCACCTGTAGCGGTATCGAAGTTTGTATCGAAGTATAATTCCATGGGGGATTATGCGGCTGGAAGGAGATTGTTAAAATCAGGGCTACTTACGATGCTGATTACAGGATTTTTGACCTTTTTACTCTTAAACTTGCTGGCGACACCGATCGCGGAAATCGTGATCCGAAGCAAAGATCAAGCCTTTTCCGTTGAACAGGTGGCTTCCGTCATTCGCTGGGTCAGCTATGCGCTGATTGTCGTTCCGTTTATGAGTTTATGGAGAGGTTTCTTCCAGGGGTACGGAATCATGGAACCTACCGCGTACTCCCAACTCGTGGAACAAATTGTGCGAATCGTCTTCCTGCTTGGCGCCTCCTTTACCGTGATGATCCTTTTAAAGGGCAGTGCCGAAACGGCGATTGCATTATCGGTATTCGCCGCCTTTATTGGAGCGGTTGGCGGGCTTCTCGTACTATATTATTTTTGGAAAAAATACCGCCCGCAAATGAATGAATTGCGAAGCCAAAGTAAAGGAAACTCTGACATCAAGTTGAGGGAAATCTATTGGGAAGTGATACAATATTCAATCCCGATGATTTTCGTCGGCATTGCGAATCCCTTGTTCCAACTGGTCGATATGTTGACTTTTAATAATGCCATGAAGAATATTGGCATGTCGGAAGTCTCAGACTTATATTTGAGCATGGTCAACTTTACGACCCACAAAGTGGTCATTATACCTGTCATGCTGGCAACCAGCTTATCTTTGGCCCTTGTTCCAACAATCACGAAATATTTTAACAACGGTGAATTTCAATCATTGAAAGAGGCGATGGATAAGTCGTATCAAATTTTATTTTTCATTACATTGCCTGCCGCGATTGGAATTACGTTATTGTCCCATGAAATTTATTTCCTTTTGTATGAGGAAAGTGAGATGGGGGCGAAGGTGCTCGCCCATTATGCGCCTGTAGCCGTTTTATTCGCATTATTCCAGGTAACGGCAGCGCTTCTTCAAGGAATCGATTATCAAAAATGGATTGTATTCAGTTTGTTGACAGGAATTCTTGTCAAGTTGATGCTCAATACACCGCTCATTGAAGCGATGCAGGCGAATGGTGCGATCCTTTCGACGGCGATCGGATATACGGTTTCAATCGTGATCAATCTCTTGGTTTTAAAGAAAGTGTTGAATTACAAATCGAAAATGGTGGTAAGACGCATTTTGCTGATCGTTATTTTGACGGCCATCATGTCCGCCGCCGTGTTGCTTGTCCATAAAGGACTTCTATTGTTGATCGGACCGGTGGAAAGCAAATTTTCCAGCCTGATTGTTGCATTGATTTGTGTTGGAGTCGGCGTATATGTATATGCCTTGATAAGTTTCAAAATCGGCCTTGCCCAAAAATTATTAGGAGGACGGATTTCCCGGATTGCAGGGAAATTCGGATTAAAGTAGGTGTCGTTGATTAAATGCGTTTAGATAAGCTACTCGCCAATTCGGGATACGGTTCCCGAAAAGAGGTAAAACAGTTGTTAAAAAAAGAACAGGTGACCGTGGACGGAAAAGTGGTGAAAGACCCGTCCATGCATGTCGACCCGGAGCGGCAGGAAATCCATGTATTCGGGGAAAGATTGGATTACAAAGAATTTATTTATATCATGCTGAATAAACCAAAAGGGGTCATTTCGGCAACGGAGGATCTGCGGGAAAGGACGGTCATTGATTTATTGAGTCCCCTCCTGAGACATTATCATCCTTTTCCTGTCGGCCGACTGGATAAAGATACCGTGGGGCTGTTGCTTTTAACAAATGATGGTGATCTAGCCCATCAACTGTTGTCACCCAAAAAACATGTCCCGAAAACTTACTATGCGAAGATTGATGGCAAAGTGACCGAAGAAGACGTAAAGGCCTTTGCAAGAGGAATCGTTCTGGATGATGGCACGATGACAAAGCCGGGAGAATTGAAGATCATTAAATCCGGAGATACGTCAGAAATTGAATTGACGATTTATGAAGGAAAATTCCATCAAGTAAAGAGGATGTTCGAAGCGGTAAACAAAAAGGTGGTTTTTCTGAAACGGTTATCGATGGCAAACCTGGTGTTGGATCCAACATTAAAGTATGGAGAATATCGGGAGTTGTCCGATGAAGAATTGAAGGCATTGAAAGAATATGGTTCCAAAAAAGAGTGACCTCGTCATAAGGTCACTCGTTCACATTCTATATGCAAAGTCGGCATATGGTATTCAATCTATCTCTATGATGATAACTTCACTTTCTTCTTCGTCGTTGTCCATTTGCCTCTACTTGGGCTTTCCACCAAGTTGTTAAAGGCTAACACATTCAAATCTCTTTGAATGGTGCGAGGAGTGATGTTGAATTCTTCAACCAAATCCTGTGTAGTGACTGTACCATTCTCAAGAATGTACAAATACACGTCTTTAATGCGTGTCAGCATTCTGTCTGTCGCGGGTTTCATTTAAATGAACCACTCCTTCATCTTGATTCACATGGCAAAGACTAGCGGACGACTAACTATGAATGAGAGGTCTAAATTTCTGCCCTAGACATCCCCTTTATCAGAATTTTTTGTCAAAAAATTCTTTTGACAGACTCATTATAGCAATAAACTATTAATTTTTCCACAATTCTAAATGATAAAATTTCCGTTTATTATATAGGATACGTTCCCATAATGTCAACTATACATTTTTATTTTTCAATTTTCTTTAAAGAAGATTGAATTGAAATTGCATGAAGAGGTGAAAAACATGAATTTTTTAGCTATGGCGGAAGAGAGAAAGAATGAATTGATTCAAGGGTTGAAACAACTGATTCAAATTGAAAGTGTATTGGACGAAGAGAACGCAAGGGAAGATGCCCCTTTTGGAGAAGGTCCGAAGAAAGCGCTGGAGTGGATGCTTTCGACAGCATCGAAGGATGGATTTCAAGTGAAAAATGTGGATCATTATGCCGGTCATATCGAAATGGGGGAAGAGGAAGACATCCTTGGCATCCTTTGTCATGTGGATGTGGTGCCTGCGGGAGGAAATTGGACATATCCTCCTTTTGAAGGAACAGTGAAGGACGGAAAGTTATATGGCCGCGGTGCCATTGATGATAAAGGGCCGACGATGGCTGCCTATCTTGCGATGAAAATGGTCAGAGATGCAGGCATTCCTCTTTCAAAACGGGTGCGCATGATCATCGGCACCGATGAAGAATCCGGCTTCCGATGCGTGGAACATTACTTTCAAAAAGAAGAAATGCCTGGCATCGGGTTCGCTCCGGATGCGGATTTTCCGCTGATCAATGCGGAAAAGGGGATTGCATTGCTTGAATTTTCCCAAACAAGCCCATTGTCCCAGGATGAACAGCTCCTTTCATTTAAAGCGGGAAACCGGAACAATATGGTTCCGGATTTTGCAGAAGCGGTATTAAAAAATGTTCCCTCCGGATTTGAGGAAAAGTTCCATCAATATTTTAGACAGTACGATGAAGAAGTGGCTTTCAATCGGGAGGGAGATAGGGTTATAATATCCGTAACAGGAAAATCTGCCCATGCAATGGAACCGGAAAAGGGAAAAAACGCGGCGGTCATCCTTGCCCAATTTTTGAATCTCCTCTTAACAACGGAGGCAAGCAAAGCGTTCGTTTCCTTTCTGGACGATGTTTTTAGCGATGTATATGGGAAAGCCCTAGGTCTTGATTATGCTGATGAAATGTCAGGACCAACGACATTGAATGCGGGAATTGTTACTTTTGATTTGGAAAACGGAGGAAACATCATTGTCAGCATGCGATACTCCGTGACCTATCCGTATGAAGAAAAAATGCGGATGGCCCAGGAGAATTTGGCGAAATATCCTTTTGCTTTAAATGTCGTGTCGAACTCGGAGCCCCATTACATTCCGGAAGACGATGAATTGATCCAAACATTGTTGAATGTTTATCGCCGTTATACAAATGATGACACAAAACCGTTATCAACCGGTGGAGGCACTTATGCCAGAGCGTTGAAAAAAGGGGTGGCATTCGGCAGTTTATTTCCTGGAGAACCAGATGTGGCTCATCAAAAAGATGAGTATGTTGTCATCGACAACTTGGTCAAAGCTGCTGCAATCTATGCAGAGGCCATTGTTGAATTAGCATGCAAAAAATGAAGGAAGTGGGAAAATGGGATTTACGTTGTGGAATGACAAAATAGTGAAAGACGAGGAAGTTATCATTGATAAAGAAGACCGAGGCTATCAGTTCGGTGACGGTGTCTATGAAGTTGTGAAAGTATACAACGGCGAAATGTTTACAGTAAACGAGCATATCGATCGGTTCTATTCTTCGGCAGAGAAGATCCGGATTTCGATACCATATACGAAAGAGCAGCTTCATCAATTATTGAAAGAATTAGTGGAAAAAAATGAATTGGGAACAGGACATATTTATTTTCAAATCACCCGGGGCGTTTCTCCGAGAACGCACCAATTTCCTGAAGGTAATGTAAAACCTGTTTTAATTGCATATACAAGAGAAAATCCTCGGCCATTGGAAAATCTCGAAAAAGGTGTAAAAGCGACTTTTGTGGAAGATATCCGCTGGCTGCGTTGCGATATAAAAACATTGAACTTGCTTGGAGCTGTACTGGCTAAACAAGAAGCCCATGAAAAAGGATGTTATGAGGCGATCTTGCACCGCAATAATACGGTGACAGAAGGTTCTTCCACTAATGTTTTTGGCGTAAAAGATGGGATTTTGTATACGCACCCTGCCAACAACCTTATTTTGAAAGGCATTACGCGGGATGTGGTAATCGCTTGTGCGGAAGAGATCAACATGACGGTAAAGGAAATTCCTTTTACAACGTATGAAGCGTTGAAAATGGATGAATTATTCGTTACAAGTACAACTTCAGAGATTACTCCGGTGATTGAAATAGACGGAAAGCCGATCAACGGAGGAAACGTGGGAGAATGGACCCGCAAATTGCAAAAACAATTTGAAACGAAGATTTCCAGTGCACTCCATATTTAATTGTGATTGCTGGATAGGATAAATTCTTTCTATTAAAAGTATCCTCTTCAAAAAAGAGGGTACTTTTTTGCTTGTGGAATGCTTTATCAAACCCGAATCTTCTCAAGGATGAGGAATTTTTTTATTTTTCAAAGATAACGGTCACTATGAATTTTTTGGACTGTCATGTAAAATGGATTGAAGAGAGTTAGTAGGAGAGTGTTTTCATTGGCTCAACTAATAAAACTGCAAGACTATATTTCAAGATATCAGATTGATATAACAAGATATCCTACCCAATACGTCCGTTTAAAAAGAACGCAGTGGGAAAAAGTGAAGCAGCAGTGGCTTACCGGGGAAGAACCGATCATTTGGAAGCATATCGAGGAAGAGGAAGAACAACCGAAACGCTTCTCCTTTATAAAAAAATGGCTGCACAAGAAACGGATGGAGGAAGAAGAGGATATCGAGTCCGTTGATGTATCCCATGAAGCGATGGAGGATCGGGAGGAGCATTTTGAAGCGGAATCCACTTTGTCCTTTGAGCCAAATATTGTTTATCAACCGGATAACCTCGAAGATTTAAAACGGATGTTTCTTGACCAGTTTTTCCATTTTCAATTAAAGTGGGCCAGTTCAACGTTATTGGAAAAATCTTATATCGATCCGCGCTTTTATCGGGACGGTTTTTTAAGAACGGTTCTCCAACGATTGCCGGATAATTATCTGGTATTTTATTATCCGATTATTAAAATAAAAAAGGCGCCTGTAGAGTTGGACGTCATCATTTTAACGCCGACCGAGTGTTTATGCATCACATTGGTGGAGCAGGAAGAGGATGCCGTGTATATTGGTGATGGCGACCGGTTTTGGACGAAAAAGATCGGAAAGAGAAATGAAAAAATATTGAATCCGATCATCCAACTCAATCGGATGGATGCCATTGTATCCCAGCTATTCAAAAATCATCAGGCGGATTTTCCGATTCGGAAAATCTTGTTGTCACGGACCGGTTATTTTGCGCAATCCATGTCTTTATTCAACGTGCAACTTGTCGATAAGCGCGGATATACCGAGTGGCTGCAACAGCTGAAATATTCACCGTCTCCTATTAAAAAGAAACAGATTGAGGCGGCTCAAGCCATTTTAAGCAATGTGGATACAACTTCCTATAGCCGGGCCATTTGGCAAGCTTCCAATCAGGAACCGGAAAGGGAAGATAACATCCGTCAATAAGACATGAAGGATAGGGAAAAGACTTCCCAAAAGAGGCTTATTACATAATTTAATCCTGATCTTATCAACAAATCCTGGATAATATAAAATAAGAAAACATCATAGAAAGTAGGGTATTGTCGTGAGAATGCGAAATAAACCTTGGGCTCGGGAATTTATTCAGCAACATCCCGAGGTGGTCATTCCAAATCCTGAAGATTATAAAGGGAAGTGGAGTGAGATTTTCGGAAATGATCATCCATTACATATCGAAGTGGGTTCAGGAAAAGGGCAATTTATCGTGGGTATGGCCCAAGCCAATCCGGATATCAACTATATTGGAATCGAATTATATGACAAAGTCATCGTAAAAGCATTGGAAAAAGCGTTGGAAGCGGGTTCGCCTCCAAACTTGCGCTTATTGAAAGTCAATGCTGAAGAGTTGGAGAAATTTTTCCAAAAAAATGATGTCCACCGCATCTATTTGAATTTTTCGGATCCTTGGCCAAAAAAACGCCATGCAAAGCGCAGATTAACCCACGAAAAATTTCTGAGCATTTATGAATCGATATTGGTGGATGAAGGCGAAATCCATTTTAAAACGGATAATCGCGGGCTATTTGAATTTTCATTGGTCTCCATGTCCCAATATGGCATGGTCTTAAAAGACGTATCTTTGGACTTGCATGCCAATGAACCGGAAGATAATATACGGACAGAATACGAAGAAAAGTTTTCGTCATTGGGGCAGCCGATTTACCGATTGGAATCGAAATTTGTGAAAAAATAAGGGGTTCAGTTGTTGAAACGTTCCATTGTCCAACAATGGCAGCTGTTTCAATCAATTGATATAGATATTTTAATTTTCATCAGGGGGGAGAAATGATGGACAAACTGCAATTTCATGATATGACGCTGACATGGCTGGATGGGGGCGTTACATCGCTGGATGGGGGTGCAATGTTTGGAGTGGTTCCAAAACCTTTATGGTCCAGGAAGTATCCTTCAAACGAGAAAAATCAAATCGAATTATCCTGTGAACCCATTCTCATTCAATATAATGGAAAAAATTATATGATTGACAGCGGAATTGGAAATAAATTAAATGAAAAGCAAATCCGCAACTATGGTGTGACCGAGTTGTCCAATATTGAGGAGAGCTTACAAAAATTAGGTTTGACAGTTGAAGATATTGATGGAATTTTGATGACCCATATGCACTTCGATCATGCCAGCGGATTGACAAAATATGAAGGTGAACAATTGGTTTCCACTTTCCCAAAAGCCAAAATTTACGTTTCCCAAATTGAATGGGATGAAATGCGCAATCCGAATATCCGTTCAAAAGCCACTTACTGGGTGGAAAATTGGGAGCCGATTCAAGATCAAGTGGTGACATTCAACGACTTTATCGAAATTGCTCCTGGGATTGAAATGATTCATACGGGCGGCCATAGTGACGGACATGCCATTGTGAAATTGAAACAAAAGGGCGAAACCCTCATTCATATGGCCGACATTATGCCAACCCATGCCCATCAAAATCCGTTATGGGTGATGGCTTATGATGATTACCCAATGACAAGCATCTTCGCAAAAGAGAAGATTTTAAAAGAAGCCTATACGGGCGGATATAAATTCATCTTCTATCACGATGCGTACTACCGCATGGTTCAGTGGGATGAAACGGGAAAAGAAATCATTGATTCCATGAAGCGCGGGAAAGAAGCGAAAATCCAATTCCAGACAAATAACTAAAAAAGATGGGATATTTCCCATCTTTTTTTATCAAGCTTTCTTCAATTCAACGATGACCCCTGAACGGGCATCGGCTGCAAATTCAAAGTTTTCCACTTCGCCCTCGACAACCCTTGAAATGCCGCCACGATAAACCGGGATTGTCATAATTCCGTTATGGAAATTTTCAGGTTTCATATAAATCCATGAACCATCAATAGGGCTCTCTTTTCGAAATTCCTCTTTAATATTTTCCAAAATTTGATTTGGATTCATATAAGGCTGAATTCGTTCTGATGCTTCTTTTATGATGACCGCCGCAGCTAATCCAGTTGTTACTCCCAACATAAAATCACGTAAATTCATTTTCCAATTCCCTCCTCAGATACCATTGTACCATTAAATTTCTATTTGGGCCTTCTCAAAGCAGGATGAAACATTTTCCCGATTATATACTCATTTCTATAAAATAGTTTCAATTTCCTTTTTGTTGCCTTAAGTAAAAGATTAAATCTTTTTGCCCAGACTGAAAATGCGGTTTGCAGTTCCAATGTTTTCCCGTGATTGTGCTAAAATAAAACAAGTATAACAAGAAGGAGTGTTCCATAGTGAATGAAGAAACTTTGCAATTATTTAAAACATTGACGGAACTCCCGGGAGCGCCTGGAAACGAGCATCAGGTGCGTGCGTTTATGCGCAAAGAACTGGAAAAATATGCGGATGAAATCGTGCAAGACAATTTGGGCGGAATTTTCGGATTGCGCAAGTCGGAAGAAACAAATGCGCCAAAAATCCTGGTGGCGGGCCATATGGATGAAGTGGGATTCATGGTCACTGGCATTACCGACAATGGCATGATCCGCTTTCAAACGTTGGGCGGATGGAATGCTCAAGTGTTGCTTGCTCAGCGGGTGAAAATTTATGCAAAAGAACGGGAAATCCCGGGTGTCATTGCATCGACGCCGCCGCATTTATTGACGGAAGAACAGCGGAAGAAGCCGGTCGATGTAAAAGATATGTTGATCGATGTCGGTGCGGACAATAAAGAAGATGCAATCAATATGGGCATTCGTCCTGGACAATCCATCATTCCCGTTTGTCCATTTACGGTGATGGCGAATCCGAAAAAAATTATGGCCAAGGCTTGGGATAACCGTTATGGTTGCGGACTTGCCATCGAACTTTTAAAAGAATTGAAAGATGAAAAAGTGGTGAATCACCTTTATTCCGGCGCAAATGTCATGGAGGAAGTCGGTCTGCGCGGTGCCCAAGTATCCGCTCATATGATCCAACCGGATTTGTTCTTTGCATTGGATGCTTCTGCCGCCAATGATGTCACTGGCGATCGGAACGAATTTGGACAATTGGGGAAAGGGGTATTGTTGCGCATCTATGACCCAACGATGGTCACACATCGCTCATTGAGGGATTTCATTTTGGATACGGCAGAATCCAATCATATCCCTTACCAATACTTCGTTTCAAAAGGTGGAACGGATGCGGGAAGAGTTCATACGATGAACGGCGGCATACCAAGTGCGGTCATTGGCATATGTTCCCGCTATATCCATACATCCGCTTCCATCATCCATGTAGATGATTATTTGGCGGCAAAAGAGTTGCTTGTCAAGTTAATCCGATCTTTGGACCGGACAACGGTTGATACCATTCTCCAAAATCCGTAAGAGGTTTATATGAAGAAAAAATTACATTTCGTCGTTTCTTCGGGAAACGGCGATTTATTCTGTTACACAGATGTAATGAGAATGTAATGAAAATCTGCGAAAATTGGGAACATAATGATAGTAAAGTGAAATGAGGGAACAACATGAAAGTGGCAATCGGAACACTCAATCGTGCAAAGGCTTTAGCGGTGCAAAATGTAATCAATACATACTTTGACGATGTTGAATTTTTGGAAGTGGACGTCCCTTCAAATGTTTCAAATCAACCATTCTCTGACGAAGAAACGAGACAAGGTGCCATCAATCGTGCATTGAATGCGCTGGAAGCAACCGGGGCGGATTTGAATTTTGGCCTTGAAGGCGGAGTTCGGGAAATGGAAGGCATCATGTATTGCTGCAATTGGGGGGCGCTGGCATTAAAAAATGGCCAAGTGTTGACTGCGGCAGGAGCGCTGTTTATGTTACCGGAGGAAATCGCGGAGAAACTTAGGGACGGTGAAGAATTGGGGCCGGTCATGGATGAATATGCGCATGAAAAGGGTACCCGCCATCATAAAGGCGCCATCGGCATACTGACGGCAAACCTCATCAGCCGAACAGAAATGTTTGAACATATTGTGAAAATTTTGGTCGGACAGTACCTTTTTGCAAAAGAAAATAGGTAGTGACGACGCTTTCTGCTTTTTGTCTATTCATCTACTAATAGAATTTAAGATTGCGCTCGTATCGATATCCTACTAAAATATAGTTTGGTAAAGGATGTGAAAAAGAAATGAAGAAATGGTTATTATTAACCATTAGCGCCATGTTGTTGCTTGTGTTATCCGGATGTGGAAAGTCCGTGGAAGAGCAAATCAATATAGGGGTTGCTAGTGCACAAACCGTATTTGAGGAATCTCCAAGGGAGCCGAATAAGAAAATTGGCCAAATCGATCTCTATCTACCATCAGGCTATAGCATCAAAGAAACCGATGACGTTAACAATTACGTTCTATCCAAAGGAAAAAACAAATATATTCTATTCGTAAATGTAAATGAAGAAGAAGACAGCAAACTTCATTATGAATTGTTAAAAAACAGCATGTCCGACAAAATTGTAAAGGAACAACCCGTTGAATTGGACGGCGCTTTTGGATTTACAATGGTGCTCAATCATGGCGATGAACAATTTGAACTGATCGCCAGCAGTGGCGGAGTAAAAGTTTCTACCATCTCAAACGACCGGAAAATGGATGATAAGCTGGTAGAGATGATGATGATTGCCCGCTCTGTCGAAGTGGAGCGCTGAAAGGTTCATTTTAATGACGAACACTCATCACTTCTGATACAATAGAAGCATGAAAATAAAACGGTTCACGTTGGGTGAGCCGTTTATTTGTGCATATAAGGAAGTGATGATTGTGAAGCCTGAACAGCTCGTCGAACTATTAAAAGAACGATTGGGTACGGAAAAATTTGATTTCTCATACAATCGCAAAGATGACAAATTGCGATTAGATCATAAAACACTGAAAAAAGGAATGGAAATCCATCTTCCGGGAATACTGGCGAAATACAATGAAAGACAGGAAAAAGCGTTGGAAGATGTGATATATACAATCGAACAGACCTTTGATGCGATGGAGAAGGAACGGAATGAAGACATCTTCAGCCTGACAAACATCTATCCGGTGATCCGTTCCACCTCTTTTCCATTGAAATCGAAAGAAGGGCATCCTTTTGTCGTTTCCGATCATACGGCAGAAACACGCATTTATTATGCGTTGGATTTAGGAACGACTTACAGGTTGATAGATGAATCCATGCTTCCGAAGTTAAATGCCACTGCCGATCAAATACGGGAAGTTGCCCGTTTTTCCGTGAAGAAGTTGCCGACGGATGTGAAGAAAGATGAAGTGGCAGGCAATATTTTTTATTTTGTCAATGAAAATGACGGTTATGATGCAAGCAGACTTTTGAATGAAGCCTTTTTAAAAGAAATGAGAGAAAGAATTGAAGGAGATATGGCCATCTCCGTTCCCCATCAAGATGTGCTGATTATTGGAGATATCCGAAATGAAACCGGCTATGATGTGCTGGCTCAAATGACCATGCATTTCTTTTCCATCGGGCGTGTTCCCATTACATCATTATCCTTTGTATATGAAAATGGAGAATTGACGCCGATATTTATTCTGGCAAAAAATCGATGAAAAGGAGACGAAGTAGCAGAATGATTGCAGCATACAATAAAGAACATGTGGGAGATGTACTATTAGTTCAACTGACGACGGAAGATGTCATCGCACCGGAAGTGGAGCGTGTGGGGGATGTCGCTTTAATAAAAGAAAAAACAACGGGCGAAGTAAAAGGATTCAATTTGTTCAATGCGAGTAATTATGTTGAACTGAATGTTAACGGCAATGTGGAAGTGACTGAGGAACTCGTTCAGAAAATCCGGTCCGCATTAAAGGAAAACCATGTGGAATTGGCCATTGAAGTGGACTTTTCACCGAAATTTGTTGTCGGATACGTGGAAGAAAAAGAAAAACATCCGAATGCGGACAAATTAAGTGTATGCAAAGTCAATGTCGGCGATGAAGTGCTGCAAATTGTTTGCGGAGCGCCGAATGTGGAAGCGGGGCAAAAGGTCGTTGTTGCAAAAATAGGCGCGGTGATGCCATCCGGAATGGTCATCAAGCCTTCCCAACTTAGAGGCGTGGATTCTTACGGCATGATTTGTTCTGCGAGAGAATTGGCCATTCCGAACGCACCACAAGAAAAAGGCATTTTAGTGTTGGATGATGATGCCGAGGTCGGTTCCGCTTTTCAAATTCCTTCCAAATGATGAAAAATGGGGTTAGGACGTGGATGTCCTAGCCTTTTTTATTGGAATGTTATTGGAATGTAAAGATTTTGCAACACAACTTATGTTATTCTTTTAGGGCAATTAATATTCTGATGCATGAATCAGGTGGGAAATACATATATGAAAGATGATGCAAATCTATAAAGATTGTAGTTTCATAACCAATTATTATCATATAATTATAAAGAGGTTAACGTTAGAAAGAGTGATTACCGATGAAATGGCTCAAAAAGACATTGAATAAATGGTTTTTCCAAAATGACGAGATGATGGAAGAATATGAAGAATACGACCATCATGAGATAGAAGAAGAGTTGCAAGAACATACATACGAAAAAGAGCAGCAAAGACCAAAGTTTCGTTTTCCATTGATTCCGGATGAAGAGTTGCAGCGGCCAAAAAATGAATTTATCAATCAACCGATAGACACAAAGAACAATTTCCCTATAAACAATGGGCCCCAACAAGAGAAGGGTTCATTGATCTACGATGTGGAAGTATCAAGAATACACGAGTTATTGGAAATGCGCATACAAAATAAGAAAAAATCGGCCAGTTCGAAACATAAGGTCCCCCCTCGATATGCCGACCGGTTGTTGGAGAAGGAAAATAAACGGAAACCTGTACAGAAAAAGAAGGAGCAACCCGCAGAAAAAGAAAAAGTCCAAATGCCGGTCAATCGAAGAAGATTTATCCCAACCGATGTCCCTTCACCGGTTTATGGATTTCAAAAACCACAACCGATCAATGCCTTGCTGGCCAAGAAACGCGGAACCAATGAGCAGGAAAATCCTGATGGAAAAGAAGAAGTATCGGCGACGATTGAAAAAAGCCCGGGCACACTGGTTGTAGAGGAACTTGATAAACAGATTGAAAAAGTGAAGGAAGAAGTCGAACAAATCCTTCATCAAACGAAAGAAAGCATGTCGATTTCGATTGAAGAAGGTGAATTCACGGATGCCCCATCCGGCAATGTCGAAAAGGATTTCGTAGAAAATGGCGGAAGTGTGCCAATATTGGTGGAAACCCCAAATGAAGTAACAGTGAAGGCGGCGCAATTTTCGGATGAATGGCATGCCGCGGAAGAACATCATGATCGGGATTCCGAAACTATTGGATTGAATGATGTTCAAGAAGGAATTGACAACCCATTATATGAAGAAGAGGATGAAGAATATTCACCATCCGAAAGCGTTGGCGAATGGGACGTTCCACCGTTGCCAAATGAGCAGGTGCAACCAGATTTTCCGGGGGGAAGCGTTGTGGATGACGGGTTGGATCAACAGGAAGAGGCAGGGGTTGAACAAGAACAGCAAGAACAGCCGTCACCGGTTGAAGCAGATCCTCTGAACGAAAAAATGGATCCCCGAACGGAAGATTTTTCGACAGCATTGGAAGATGAAAGGTTCCATGTCTTTGACAATCGCGCTTCAGAAACAATGGAGGCAAAAACCGGGGGATTCTCCCACGGGGAAGCGACAGTTCATCTTTCTTCCAAAGAGGATTCCGATGAAGGAAGTCATCCCGCATCCCTGCAGGAATCTTCTGCGGCGAATGACAATCAAACGAGGAAAAAGCCGATACCGTTTAACGTGATCATGTTAAAGTCGGATAAAGAAAAATTGGCGAAAAGAATGCAATGGCAAACCGGGGAGAAAAACCAGCACAATCATAATGGATTGACGGAGAAAAAGGTTGAAATCGAGCTGAAAAACCACGAAAATACATTAGGGTTGGAAATAAAGGGTGAAAATGCAATCAACCCATTTGAACATTCGACTCAGGCCGATGATCAATCGGGAAGCGGGACCAACCGCCATGAAACATTGAACGAGCCGGCGGAAAGTAATGAATCCCATTACATCAAGCCGCTGCTCAGTTATTTGACACCTCCGGAAACATCGACGGAAGACTATGAATGGATGGAGAGTCAGGCGGAAAAACTTGTGGAAACTTTGTCCTATTTCCAAGTGAGCGCCAAAGTGGAATCGATTATGCAAGGCCCGGCGGTTACCCAGTTTGAAATTACAGTGGGGCATGGAACGAAAGTTAGCAAGATCCGCAATTTGGCGGATGACTTAAAGCTTGCCCTTGCTGCGAAAGATATCCGCATCCAGGCACCAATTCCGGGAAAAAACACCATTGGGATTGAGATACCAAATCGCATTTCCAGGGCGGTGCGATTATCGGAAGTGGCCAATAGCGAACAGTTCCTAAATTCGGATTCGCCATTGGAGGCTGCCCTAGGTTTAGATTTAACGGGGACGCCGGTGACAATCGATTTGCGCAAAATGCCCCATGGATTGATTGCCGGGGCAACCGGATCCGGAAAATCGGTGTGCATCAACTCCATTTTAGTGAGTCTTTTGTTGAAGGCTGAACCGAGTGAATTGCGATTGATGCTCATTGACCCAAAAGTGGTGGAATTGGCGCCGTATAATCATATTCCGCACCTTGTCAGCCCGGTGATTACCGATGTAAAAGCGGCTACCGCGGCGTTGAAGTGGGCGGTGGATGAGATGGAACGGAGATATCAATTGTTCGCCCATGCAGGTGTACGGGATTTGCCAAGATATAATAGACTGGTGGAACAAGAAGGAAAACTCCGTCTAAAACTGCCTTATATTTTAATTGTGATTGATGAATTGGCGGATTTGATGATGATGGCTCCGCATGATGTGGAAGAATCCATTTGCCGGATTGCCCAAAAGGCGAGGGCTTGCGGCATCCATTTGATTGTCGCTACACAACGTCCATCCGTTGACGTCATCACCGGTTTGATCAAATCGAATATTCCAACGCGCATTGCGTTTTCTGTATCTTCTCAAATCGACTCCCGCACGATTTTGGATAGCCAAGGCGCAGAAAGGTTGCTTGGGCGGGGCGACATGCTTTATTTAGGAAACGGGATGAGCGACCCGATCCGCTTGCAAGGCACTTTTGTGACGGATGATGAAATTGAAGCGATCATTCAACATGTGAAAGAGCAAGGGGAGCCTGATTATTTCTTTGAGCAAGAGGAACTCTTGAAAAAAGTGGAGATGGTGGAAGAGCAGGACGAATTGTTTGAAGACGTATGCCGGTTTGTATTTGAACAAGGTGCGGCATCCACCTCTTTAATTCAAAGAAAATATCACATCGGATACAATCGGGCGGCCCGATTGATAGAGATGCTTGAAAGCTATGGTTTTGTATCTGAACAAAAAGGGAGCAAGCCGAGGGAAGTTTACATCACCGAATCGGACTTGGCGGAACTATTCGATTGATTGTTATTACTGAAATTTAGAGGGGCTGGCCCCCTCTCATTTTTTTCGAACGAATAAATAAAACCGTGCTATAATGGTATAGGTTTTTGAATTACTAAAAATGTATAAACTAGACATAAACTTAATATTTATTCATTAGGGTTAATCCCTGGGAGGTTTTTGATCATGACAATTTATCATTTCACAGGCATAAAAGGTTCGGGAATGAGTTCACTTGCTCAAATATTGTTTGATTCCGGCGAAACGGTGCAAGGCTCGGATGTCGAAACGTATTACTTTACCGAACAGCCTTTAAGAGAAAGAAATATAAAAATCTTAAAATTCGATCCTGACAATATCCAGCCGGGAATGACCGTCATCGCAGGGAATGCCTTTCCTGACAGTCATCCGGAAATCGTTCGTGCAAAGGAACTGGGCGGTGATGTGATCCGTTATCATAAATTTTTAGGGGAATATATAAAGAAATTTACTTCGATTGCCATTACGGGCGCTCATGGAAAAACAACGACAACCGGCTTAATGAGCCATGTGATCGGCGGTTATAAGCCGACATCTTACTTGATCGGGGACGGTACAGGATTAGGAAAAAAAGATGCGTCATATTTTGTGATGGAAGCTTGTGAATATCGGCGCCACTTTCTTGCCTACCATCCAGATTATGCAATCATGACCAATATCGATTTTGATCATCCGGATTATTTCTCGGATATTGAAGATGTTTTTTCAGCTTTTCAAGAATTGGCACTTCAAGTGAAGAAAGCCATCATCGCTTGGGGCGACGATGAGCATTTGCAAAAAATTCAAGCCAATGTGCCGGTAATCTATTACGGGTTTGGAGATCGGAATGATTTCATAGCGAAAAATATTGAAAAAACAACAGAAGGGTCCAGTTTTGAAGTATATGTCCGCAATGAATATTATGATCGTTTCTTCATTCCATTGTTTGGAGACCATGCCATCCTGAATTCGTTGGCCGTCATCGCATTATGCCACTATGAAGGGGTTCCGGTAAACATCATCAAAGAACGCATGAAAACGTTCCATGGTGTAAAAAGACGTTTTACGGAGACGAAAATTGGCAATAATGTTCTTGTCGATGATTATGCGCACCATCCAACCGAAATTGTGGCAACGATTCAGTCAGCGAGACAAAAATATCCGGACCGGGAAATCGTGGCGATTTTCCAGCCTCACACATTCAGCAGAACGGAAGCATTTCTGCAGCAGTTTGCCGATAGTTTAAAAATGGCGGATTCTGTCTATTTATGTGATATATTCAGTTCAGCCCGTGAACATAACGGAAATTTATCGATAGAAGATTTGGCGGCGCTGATTGATGGAAGCGAAATCCTCCGTAATGAAGGAATTGAAAATTTGAAAAAACATTCTGATGCTGTCTTTCTTTTTATGGGAGCAGGGGATGTAAACAAATACCAAAAAGCATTTGAAGACATACTAAGAACGGGTGCATAGTCCTTTTGAAATGTGGCGAAAATATTTCAATACGGACAAAAAAGGAGCTGTAAAACGCTCCTTTTTTTAACAGTAGAAGGAGAAATAAAAATTTTGTCGAATAATATTAAAGAAGCTATCAATTTTGGGAGGTCTTCAGCATGGAAGTGATCTTATATATCTCGGCACTGGTTGCTGCAATTGCTTTCCTGGTACTTTGCATTAGCATAGGTGCTACATTATTTTCTTTAAAAGGAATATTGAAAAGTATTGCAGGAACGGTTGCGGGCATGGAGAAACAAATGGAGGGAATCACCCGCGAAACGACTTTTCTGTTGGAAAAGACCAATACTTTAGCTGCTGACATTGCGGAAAAATCAGAGAAACTGAACACTGTGGTGGATGCGGTTAAAAATATAGGAGTTTCCATCAATAATTTAAACAACTCCATCAACAAAATTACGGATTCCATTTCCAAAGAAGTGGACAAAAATGAAGAAAAAATTGCCCAGGTTGTTCAATGGAGCAATGTGGTGATGGATATCGCTGAAAGATGGAAACAACGAAAAGCCCAACCGGATGTGGTTGAAGCGGCGGATCAATCTGGTACGTCAGTGAAGCGCCGGAAATAAAAAAAAGGGGGAAGGCAAATGCCGGGGGATAAAACAAATTTCAACGAAGTGAAAGACCAACAAGCAGTACAAGAATCTCTTGTCCAGGAGACCAGAGAGGAGGAAACAATCAATATGAAAGATTTCGTCATCGGCGCACTCGTCGGAGGAATTGTAGGCGCAGCGGTCGGATTGTTACTGGCTCCGAAAACAGGGAAAGATTTGCGCAGTGATGTGTTAGAGCAAGCCAGCAATATTCGGCAAAAGGGGATCGTTCTGACATCCACTGCGAAAGAAAAAACCGCCCAACTGTCAAGCCAAATAAAAGAGCAGTCATCCCATTTAGTGGATAAAGTGAAATCGAAAAAAGACAAATCTCCTCAAGTGTTTGATGACGGTACGGTTTCATATGAGGAAAATCTGAATGATGCCTATGATGGCGCAGATATTTCGGAAGTGGCCCGTCCATCATCGATCTAAACGGATAAACAAAGAAAAGAGCAAATTGGGAAAACAGCGGGTTTTCCAATTTGCTCTTTTTGTTCTATAAGCGATAGATCATTTTCTCACTGCAGGATGTCCAATTAATCGAATCTCTAATATGTCCCCGCCAAAAATTTCTGTGTCGAAAGAAATCGGTTCGCCGTTTCGAAGGATTGAAAACTGCCCTTTGAAATCTTCAGGAATTTTCCAGTTTGAAAATTTGAATACATCTTGGAAAGTCCAAGGACTCGGGTCTTTTTCGATCACTTGCAACGAAGCGCCATTATATACCGTTGAGGTAGGTTGTACAATCAGTCCGTTCATGAGGACTTCGTATCTGGTTTTTTTCAATTCCAATGGTTGATTTTGAAATGTTACAGTAATGGAGTCCTCCAAAGGGATATTCAATTGATCAAAAACAGCCTGAACGGTTGGAGGGGATGTCGGCGCTTGAATCGTTAAAACATCACCATCTTCAATCGGATAAGACAATTTTGCAGCCCGTCCATTTAAGAGAAAACTTGCAGTGTATTCAGGCATATACACCGGTTGACCGTCAACTTTGACGATGAAAGTTTGAGAATTAATAAGATCATGCCGATGGATATGCTCCAAGAAATCCTGGATGGTTTCAATCGGTTGGAAAAGAATTTGGTCCCGGTCTTTTAACTCTTTATCGAGGGATGATGGTTCCCCGTTTAATTTAACAATCGGTTCGACAAAATAAGTTTGTTCATTCAATTGGATTTTTTTCATGGAAGCCTGGTCGATGATATCGCGGATTGTCGCTTGTGCATTTTTTCCGTCTTCACCAGGGATGACGGTGATTTCATCGCCATCCTGGATCGGTGTTTTTGAGGAAGCTTCCTCGCCATTCACCAATATGGTTGCCGGACTTCCATGCTCTCCCGGAACAAATATATCTTGTCCATTAATGGTGATGGAAATGCCCTGTCCCGGTTTTCCGTATAAATGTTTTGCACTGATGTTTGCCGCCAGGAAGGCATCGCTTACCGTCATTTCTTTTGTTTCGAATAACCGGACAACCTGGTTGTTGACTGTGACAGACATATAGTGAATAGGATATTTTCTGGCGGCGATGGCAATGCCGATAGGTGTTACAAGGTCAGGTCTCGTTTCAATGGATTCATCTTTCGTTAAATTCTGGATGGCACTGATATCCCGTACCGCCACACGATTTTTTGGCAATTGCAATATATGGCAAAGTTCTTCCGGCAGTTTCGGCGTCAAGCTTCCTCCCCCAATGAGCATGACGGCTTTTGGGGGAACTTGATTGTTCAATTTCAAAATTTCATTACCGATGGCAGTCGCCAATTGTTTAATGGCCGGCTCAATGGTTTGGATCACTTCTTCGCTTGGGATTTCCTGTTCAAATCCCAAAATATCTTGAATGGTAACGGTTTCGTCCGTGTTCAATTTTCGTTTGACGGCTTCTGCAACAGGGAAGTCCAGCAAATATTGGTCACATAGACTTTCAGTGATTTCATCGCCCGCTGTCGGCACCATACCATAGGCAATGATCGTGTTGTTGTTTGTGATGGCGATGTCCGATGTACCTGCCCCTATATCGACCAACGCCACATTTAAGCGTCGCATTGTGGGAGGGAACAGGACATTGATTGCGGCAATGGGTTCCAAAGTCAAAGCTTCCATTTCCAAATCCGCTCTCTTTAATGCCGCCAACAATGACTCGATGACGATCCGGGGAAGGAAAGTGGCAATGACTTCGACCGCGGCTTCATTTCCCCGTTGATCCAAGAGGCTTCCGATTTCCTGTCCGTCAAGGATATAGTGCAGGACGGAATAACCTACACAATAATAATGGTTTGAGTCATTTTCCTGCTTCCCGAGAAGTTGGACTTGCGCTTGTTGCACGGCCTGCAATTCCAGACGATTGATATCTTCCTGCGTAAAAATGGGGCGGTTTGCGATATTCGTTGTCACGCGGGCCTGTTCGGTTTTCAACGCCCGTCCGGCAGCGGCCACGTTGACTTTCGTCAAAGGGCCGTGTTTTTTTTCCAACTCATCTTTGATTTCTTTAATTAATTCCGCCACGTATAAAACATTATGTATTTGACCGTCAATCATCGCCCGTTCTTTATGTTCTTTCATCAGCATATCGACAACATGATAATGGTCGTTTTCTTCTTCCAAAATAATTCCGACGACCGACCGGGTTCCAATGTCCAAAGCGAATATTTTGGAACTCAATAAAACCACTTCCTTTCTAAAAATAGCTTCATATACTTTCACGAGTTGAAGCGCTAAATTAAAAGACGTGACATTCGGAATTTTCTTGATTATAATATGGATATTATCTTAAAATGTAACATACATTTCAGTCTTCTGAAAGTGTTGTATTTAAGTAGGGAGGAGTAGTAGGGATATGAGTGAACAAAAAAAATTAGAGGAACTTCGCAAGCAAATTGATGATCTGAACTTGGAAATTCTCCGATTGATCAACGAACGTGCCGAAATTGTAAATGAAATTGGGAAAATCAAAGAAAAACAAGGGGTCAACCGATACGATCCATTGCGTGAACGTCACATGTTGGATTTGTTGAGAAAGCATAACAAAGGTCCGTTAAATCAAATGACGGTTGATTATATTTTTAAAACAATCTTTAAAACCGCTTTGAAACAATTAGAAGCGGATACGAAAAAAGAATTGCTTGTTTCCCGTAAGAAAAAACCTGAAGATACGATCATTGAAATCAATGGCGAAAAAATCGGTGCAGGTGAGCCAACATTCATCTTTGGTCCATGTTCGGTGGAATCTTACGAACAAACAGCCCAAGTGGCCGCTTCCATCAAAGCGAAAGGATTGAAGTTCATCCGTGGCGGTGCTTACAAACCTCGTACATCACCTTACGATTTCCAAGGATTGGGCTTGGAAGGACTAAAAATTTTAAAACGCATTTCAGAAGAGTATGGTTTAGCCGTTGTTACTGAAATTGTGACACCTGGGCATATTGAAGAAGCGTTGGATTATGTGGATGTCATCCAAATCGGTGCCCGCAACATGCAAAACTTTGAATTGTTAAAAGCGGTCGGTGAAACAAATAAACCGGTATTATTAAAACGCGGTTTGGCAGCAACAATCGATGAGTTCATCCATGCAGCTGAATATATCATGTCCAAAGGCAATGAAAACATAATGCTTTGCGAACGCGGAATCCGCACATACGAAAGAGCTACACGCAACACATTGGACATTTCGGCGGTTCCTATTTTAAAACAAGAAACCCACTTGCCTGTATTTGTTGACGTAACGCATTCGACAGGCCGCCGTGACTTATTGTTGCCATGCGCAAAAGCAGCCATTGCAATTGGTGCAGATGGTGTGATGGCGGAAGTGCATCCGGATCCATCAGTCGCATTGTCCGATTCCCAACAACAAATGGATTTGAAACAATTTGACGAGTTCTTTGAAGAGCTTCAAAAATTCATGAAACAGTACGAATACAAAGCATAATGATGCGGCTATCCAATCATCATGATTGGGTAGTTTTTCTTTTCGGCGGGGTAGTGATAATATCCTAATTATGAACAATAATTATTATATTTTTTTGAACTCCTCCTATGTATTGAAAAAATTAAGCAAAATATCGTATTATGAAGACAATAATAAATAAAAAGGGAGGGAATCCTTTGACTGTTACAATCTATGATGTTGCCCGTGAAGCGAATGTTTCCATGGCCACAGTATCCCGGGTAGTGAACGGCAGCCAAAATGTAAAGCCTTCTACCCGCAAAAAAGTGCTTGAAGTGATTGAACGGCTTGAATATCGTCCAAATGCAGTCGCCAGAGGACTCGCAAGCAAAAAAACAACGACAGTCGGTGTCATCATTCCTGATATTTCAAATAATATTTATGCGGAGGCTGCCCGCGGGATCGAAGATATTGCCACAATGTACCGCTACAATATCATTCTGGCGAATTCAGACCAAAAGGAAGAAAAAGAATTATCCCTGCTTGATACGATGTTAGGGAAACAAGTAGACGGCATCGTCATGATGAGCGATGCGGTAACACCAAAATTACTTCAGACAATGGAAAATTCTCCAGTACCAATCGTACTTGCCGGTTCCATCGATGAATCAAAAAAATTACCTTCAGTCAATATCGATTATTTCCAAGCCACTTATGAAGCGATAAAAATGTTAATAGACAACGGCCATAAGCGCATTGCCTTCATCAGCGGACCATTAAGTTATACAATCAATGCGAAATATAAACTTGAAGCTTATAAAAAAGCGTTGCAAGACGCCGGATTGGAAGTGGATGAAGCGTTGATTGTAGCCGAAGACGATTCGTATGATGGCGGCATGGAAGCGTGGAAAGAATTGAATGAAATCGAAAATCCTCCAACAGCTTACTTTGCCGGAAGCGATGAGTTGGCCATCGGAATCATCCATGCAGCACAGGATCATGGAATAAAAGTTCCGGAAGATATCGAAGTCATCAGCTTTGAAAACTCCAAATTGGCCCGCATGGTGAGACCTCAATTGACGAGTGTCGTACTTCCTTTATACGAAATTGGTGCGGTATCGATGAGATTATTGACAAAATTCCTGAACAAGGAAGAAGTGAAGGATCAGAACGTCATTTTGCCTTATCGTATTGAAAAGCGCGACTCCGTAAAAGTGAAATCAATGAAAAACAAATAAAAAGGTGTAGACAAAGTCTCTTGTGATTTTGTCTACACTTTTTCTTTATAGGCCGCTGTTTTTTTCAGAGCGGATAATATTTAAAGCTTTTGTGAGCATTTGCGCATTTTTTTCTTCAATTTCCGCTTTCCGTGGAATCGGTTCGAACAATGGGTTTGGATCTTCCCATGTCGGGATGAGCGGCACCGGCGCTTCTTTTTGCCATTTGTCCAACCATTCTTCGGGAAGCTTTCCTGTTGGAATCGGAAGATCATTCATCTCGAGCCAAATCATTGACCATGCTCTTGGCACAACCCGCCACATATCATATCCTCCGCCGCCGACAGCGATCCATCGTCCATCACAATATTCATGGGCCAATTCGTGGGCAAGTTTGGGGATTTCCCGATATATTTTCATGGAAGCGTTCAGATGGGTCAATGGATCAAAATAATGGGCATCCGCTCCATTTTGGGTAAAGAGTACATCCGGTTTAAAATAATCAATGACTTCTCTCAAGGCTTGTTCATAGATCAAGAGGAAACTGTCATCTTCCGTAAAGGCTTCCAGCGGGAAGTTGAAAGATGTTCCATAGCCTTGTCCATTTCCTCTTTCACTGATGTTTCCCGTGCCCGGAAAAAGATATCTACCGGTTTCGTGAATGGAGAAGGTGCAGACGCTTGGGTCATCATAAAAGGTCCATTGCACACCGTCGCCATGATGGGCATCGGTATCTACATAGAGGACGCGGGCATGGTATTTTTCCTGGATGTAACGGATCGCGATGGAACTATCGTTATAGATGCAAAATCCGCTTGCCCGTCCGCGGAAACCATGATGCAACCCGCCGCCAAGATTTAAAGCATGTCTGCTTTTTCCCTGCATGACATAATCGACTGCTTGCAATGTGCCACCCACCAGCAAGCAGCTCGCTTCATGCATGTTGGGAAAAAGCGGTGTATCTTCGGTTCCGATGCCGTATGGTTCCGTCTGTTCAGGGGTTAGAAGACCTTGTCCCGCTTTTTTTACGATGTCGATGTAACTTGGATCGTGGACCAATGCGATTTCCTCTTCCGTTGCAACCCTTGCCGGAACGATGTCTTCATCAGAAAGTGCGCCAATGTTTTTCAACAAATCCATTGTCAATATTAAGCGCTTATGATTAAATGGATGGCTTTCAGAAAATTTGTAGCTCAGTTGATCCGGTGAATATACAAATACTGCGTTTTTCATAAATTCACCCCTGGCAAATTGGGCCATAACACTTCAAAATCATTGTTGCGCAAATCTTTGATGATTGGCAATGGATTCATCATCCGGACACGGATCGAAATGATGCGGCTGTTTTCGTTTTCCGTATCAGGAAAGACGAGAATGCTCAATACATTGGCATGATGTTTTTTAAATAAAGTCAATACATCCGCCAATGTACCCACTTTATCTTTCAGCCGGATATCAATTTTGGAGGAAGGCTGATGTGCTCCGGTAAGTTCAATGTAAGCCGTCAACAAGTCGGTTGTTGTGACGATCCCGACCAGCTTCCCTCCGGATACGATTGGCAAACAGCTGATTTTTGATTCATAAAAGGTTAATGCAACATCCTCTACAAAATCCAAGGGATGGCCCACAATGATATCCTTCACCATAAATTGTTCGATCGGTGTATCGTAAATGGCGGAATTGTTTTCTTCTTTCAAACAGGAAGGCAATGCATTTTTCACGTCGTGGGAAGTGATAAGTCCCACGATATTCTCTTCCTCATCCACGATGGGAATGTGGCGGATATTTTTTTCTCTCATCAATTTCAGGGCATCATTTAAAGTATCCTTCGGTGTTAGCGTGTACACCTCTTTTTCCATGATTTGTTCGACGATCATGTGTTTGTCCCCCTTTTCAATACATGTACCGATATTTGAAACGCAACCTGTCAAAACGCGTGATGGTTTCATTATTCACACGTTCGCCGATGCGTACCATCAAACAATTGGCAGGGTGTGATGTAATTTCCGGATCATCGGTTGCGCAATATTCGAACCCGACCGTTTTCATCAGACCTTCCATCATTCGCCGATATTCCCATACATTCAGCCCGGTACCTTTCAAATCCCAATGCCAATAATATTCCGTTGTAAAAATTAAATAATCTTCCATCTCATCCGCCATAAAAGAAACTTCCAACAACTTCTTTCCAACCCCGGTTCCACGATATGATGGTATCACTTCTATCGCGCCCAATTCCAGCACATTTTCTATTTTATCTTCCGACCATCTTTCCAGGGGGTCAGGATATAAATAAGTTACGTAGCCGATAATCGTATTATTATTGCGGGCGACAATAATTCTCCCTTCATCTAATCCGGCAATATCCACCAAAGCCTTTTTTTGCTGTTCTGGAGGACGGAAAGATGTTAAATTTTCATGAAATTCAAATTTTTCTAACGTTTCAGGCGGCAATGGCCCTTCGACTGTCACAATGCCATGAGGCGTTTCCATATTTGCACAATGATAACTTTTTTTATGTAGCAATCAACTTCACCCCCGTTATCTATTAATTACATTATATGATAAAATACGCGTACAAAAGCAGAAATTTTACGAAAAACAAAGAAATTCATTAAATCTTAAAAATATTTTGCTAATTATAATAATTCATTGTAAAATGTAAAATATCATAGAAAGAAAGGGGATATTTAATGGGGATGAAAACGACTGAGAAATTAGCAGTTGTACCAGGGGATTATCATTTAAAGAATTATGAAGAAACTTACGCTAATTTCGACTGGAAGGAAGTTGAAAAGGCATTTACTTGGTATGAGACGGGGAAAGTAAATGCTGCTTATGAAGCGATCGATCGTCATGCCGAATCAGATCGAAAAGACAAAGTGGCTCTTTATTTTAGTAACGGGGATCGTAAAGAGTCATACACATTCGATGATATGAAGCGCATGACGAACAAAGCTGCCAATGTATTCAAACAATATGCAAATCTTGAAAAAGGGGATCGCTTATTTATCTTTATGCCAAGATCTCCGGAGTTGTACTTTGCGCTTTTGGGAGCATTGAAATGCGGTTTGATTGTAGGTCCGCTCTTTGAAGCATTCATGGAAGGAGCGGTGTATGACAGACTATCAAACAGTGAGGCAAAGGCGCTTGTAACTACACCTGAATTATTGAACCGGGTGCCGTTGGATCGTCTGCCTCATTTAGAAAAAGTGTTTATTGTCGGGGATCAAGTGGAAGAAAATGAGAAGATTGTAGATTTTAATAAAAGATTGGAAGAAGCATCCGGGGATTTCGACATCGTTTGGGTTGATCGGGAAGACGGAATGCTTTTACATTATACATCCGGATCAACGGGCGCTCCAAAAGGAGTATTGCATGTCCACAATGCAATGATTCAACACTATCAAACTGCCCGTTGGGTATTGGATTTGCATGATGATGACATTTACTGGTGTACAGCTGACCCAGGATGGGTAACAGGAACAGCTTACGGTATTTTCGGTCCATGGTTGAATGGAGTGACAAATGTCATTATCGGCGGACGTTTCAGTCCTGAAAGATGGTACGGTGCCATTGAAGAATATGGTGTTACCGTTTGGTATAGTGCACCAACTGCCTTCAGAATGTTGATGGGTGCCGGTACAGCGGTCTTAAAACAATTTGATTTGTCATCATTGCGACATGTACTGTCAGTAGGGGAACCTTTGAACCCTGAAGTAATTCGCTGGGGAATGAAAGAATTGGGACATCGTATTCACGATACTTGGTGGATGACAGAAACTGGTGGACACATGATTTGCAACTATCCTTGCATGGAAATCAAACCGGGTTCAATGGGTAAACCGATTCCTGGTGTTTATGCAACGATTGTTGATGATGAAGGAAATGAATTGCCACCATATACGATGGGGAATTTGGCGATCCGCAAAGGCTGGCCATCCATGATGAGGGCCATTTGGAAAAATCCGGAGCGATACCAACAATATTTCTTAAAAGATACTTGGTATGTTTCCGGAGATTCCGCATATAAAGATGAAGACGGATATTTCTGGTTCCAAGGTCGTGTTGACGATGTAATCATGACAGCCGGTGAACGGGTAGGTCCGTTTGAAGTGGAAAGCAAATTGATCGAACATCCGGATGTTGTCGAAGCGGGTGTTATCGGTAAACCGGATCCGGTTCGTGGCGAAATCATCAAAGCCTTTATTGTATTAAGACCTGGGGTAGAGCCGACAGAAGAATTAAAAGAAGATATTCGCCAATTTGTAAAAACTGGCTTAGCTGCCCATGCAGCACCTAGAGAAATTGAATTTAAGGATAAGCTTCCAAAAACACGAAGCGGTAAAATTATGCGCCGCGTGTTAAAAGCTTGGGAGTTGAATCTTCCAACCGGCGACTTATCCACAATGGAAGATGATTAATCTTACTCCATCCACCATGTGATTTGTTGAGCAAGATAATAATTATACATCCACCGAAGGATAATTCATTTTTCAACAAATGAATATCCTTCGTTTTTTATTTAGTGAAAGTTTTAAAAAATATATAAACATACATTTGACTTTATATTTATACAAGTTTATACTAACAATATCTTACGGAAGAGGTGACTGCGTTGAAAGTTGGAATCATTGGAGCTACTGGATACGGTGGATTGGAATTGATCCGATTTTTACACAACCATCCAGAAGTAAAACAGATGGATTTATTTACGTCTTCTGATGAGGGAGTCATTTTTTCATCCAAATTTGGTCATTTATTGAATATACAAGATGTGCCCCTACAAAAAATAGATTATGAGACGTTGATGAACTATGATGTGGTGTTTACGAGCACGCCTAGTGGAGTGACAAGCAAGCTGTTGCCGCCGCTTGTGGGAAAAGGCCCGAAAATCATCGACTTATCCGGAGATTATCGGTTGAAAAATCTACAGGATTATGAAAAATGGTATAAAAAAGAGCCTGCTCCACAGGAAATAGTGGACAAAAGCGTCTATGGTTTGACGGAGTGGAATGAAGAGAATATTAAAGAAGCTCCGTTGATCGCGAACCCCGGATGTTACCCGACTGCAGTGTTATTATCCGTCCTTCCTTTAATCAAAGAAGGTTTAATCGATCCATCCTTTTTAGTAGTTGATGCAAAAAGCGGTGTTTCCGGTGCGGGAAACAAGCCGACAAAAATGACTCATTTCAGTGAAACAAATGAAAACTTCTCAATATATAAAATCAACGAACATCAACATATCCCTGAAATTGAGCAAGCCATTGAAATATTTACAAACGTGAAGGCGACGATCACTTTCAATACCCATCTTGTGCCGATGACAAGGGGGATTTTGGCCACTTCCTATGCACCGGTGGCAGATGGGGTGACAACGAAAGATTTGATTGAATGTTACCTGGAAACCTATAAACGCCATCCGTTCGTCCGCGTCATTACGGATGCGAATACGATCGGCACGAGCCGGGTAAAAGGTTCAAACTACTGTGATGTGTTCGCCAAAATTGATGAGCGGACAAATCGGGCTACAATCGTCAGTGTCATTGACAATTTAGTAAAAGGTGCGGCCGGCCAAGCGATTCAAAATATGAACGTTCAATTGGGCTATCCGCAGACGGTTGGGTTAGACGTTGTACCATTGTTTATTTAAATAGCCGGTTACGGGAGAAATGGAGGATTTTAATGATGTCATCAATTGTAGAAATGAAATTATCGAGCAAGAATATTGTATCCCCGAAAGGATTTAAAGCTGCGGGAATCCACTGCGGCATCAAACATAAGAAAAAGGACTTGGCCGTTTTATACAGCGAAGTGCCTGCAAGTGTCGCCGGAGTTTTTACAACAAATAAAGTGCAAGCGGCTCCGATTAAAGTGACAAAAGAAGTGGTTTATGAAACGAAAAAAATGCAGGCGGTGATTGTAAACTCAGGAAACGCCAATGCTTGCACAGGAAAACAAGGGCTGCTTGATGCCTACGAAATGCAAAAATTGATTGCGGAAAAATTGGGCATCGACTCCAAACTTGTGGGCGTATCTTCAACAGGTGTCATTGGAGAACTGATGAAAATGGACCGCATCCGCGAAGGTGTAAAAAAGATTGAGCTCGGCAGCAAGCTTGAAAATGGGATTGATTTTGCCCAAGCGATTTTAACGACGGATACGGTGATGAAAAATACGACTTATTCCACAATCATCGATGGAAAAGAGGTCATCATTTCAGGAACGGCGAAAGGTTCAGGAATGATCGAACCGAATATGGCGACAATGCTTGCCTTTATTACGACGGACGCCAATATTGAATCCGATGTATTGCAAAAAGCATTGTCTGAAATTACAGATTTGACTTTCAATTGTATCACGGTTGATGGCGATACATCGACAAACGATATGGTATTGGTATTGGCGAATGGAATGGCGGGAAATAATCCGCTGACTCCGGAACATCCGGATTGGAACAATTTCTATAAAACATTGAAAATGGTTGCAGAAGACCTTGCTAAAGCAATTGCCCGCGACGGAGAAGGGGCAACGAAGCTCATCGAAGTGGAAGTGGAAGGGGCGGTTTCAGATGAAGAAGCCCGCAAAATTGCCAAAACGGTTGTAGGATCTCCTTTGGTTAAAACGGCGGTATTTGGTTGCGACGCCAACTGGGGCCGTATCATCGCCGCTGTCGGCTACAGCGGGGCTACGGTCGATCCTGAGAAAATCACCATCAAAATCGGCGATAAAACGATGGTTGAAAATGGTGAACCGATTCCATTTGATGAAGATGAATTGATCAAAATTTTAAAAGCCAATGAAGTAAAAATTCATGTTTCTTTGGCTCAAGGCGATGGTCACGGGTTTGCTTGGGGGTGCGATTTAACGTATGACTACGTCCAAATCAACGCAAGCTACCGCTCATAAGCGAATCGTTATCAAATTGGGGGGAAGTACATTAGAGGGCTTAAATGATGCGTTCTTTTCCAATTTTAAAACCCTCCAGGAAGAAGGGTATGAAGTGATCATTACCCACGGTGGAGGTCCCGCCATCAATCGGGAGCTGGAGAAGAGGGAAATCCCTACCGAAAAAATCAATGGCATCCGGGTGACGAACGAAGAGGCGATAGAAGTCGTTCAATCGACTTTGGTCGGCCTCGTGAATCCAATGCTTGTCCATGATTTGAACCGGGCAGGCATCCATGCCATCGGTTTAAACGGGTTTGATATGAATCTTCTCCAATGTGAACTATTAGACTATGAAACTTATGGATATGTAGGAGAAATCAAAAAAATCAATACCCACATCATTGATATCCTCACCGCCAATCAGATTGTGCCGGTTGTCAGCTGCATTGGTGCTTCCGAAGAGGGGCAGGGGTTAAATATCAATGGTGATACGGTAGCAAGCGAAATTGCGTTAGCGGTAGGCGCTGAACGTCTGCTGTTGGTGACGGATGTATCCGGCATCCGGATTGGCGGTGAGTATCAAAAGCAAGCCACGCCTGAACAAATCCATCAATGGATTGAAGAAGGGGAGATTACAGGCGGTATGATACCGAAAGTGGAAGGCGCCATCCGGGTATTGAATGCCGGCATTCCTAAAGTGGAAATTGTTGACGATACGTTGACGGGTACGACAATAACAAGCAAGGAGTTAGTGAAATGAGTGCACTATTCAATACTTATGCAAGAAGACCAATCGCCCTTGTTGAAGGAAAAGGGACCATTGTAAAAGACCAAAACGGCAAAGAATATTTGGATTTTACGAGCGGAATTGCTGTTGTATCATTAGGGCATGCACATCCGGAACTTGTCAAAGCCCTTCAAGAACAAAGCGAAAAAATTTGGCATACGAGCAATTTATTCCAAGTTCCTGGTCAAGAAAAGCTCGCAGAATCATTGGTGAAAGATACGCATTTTTCTTACGCATTCTTCTGCAATAGCGGTGCGGAAGCAAACGAAGCGGCGATCAAGCTTGCCAGAAAACATACGGGAAAACATCATATCATCACCTTTAAACAATCCTTCCACGGCCGCACATTCGGTTCAATGAGTGCGACAGGGCAAGAAAAAATCCAAAAAGGCTTTGGGCCAATGTTGGAAAAATTCACGTACTTGCCGTTCAATGATGTGGAAGCATTGAAAAATGCCGTTGACGATTCGGTGGCGGCCATCATGCTTGAAGTGATTCAAGGGGAAGGCGGCGTCAATCCGGTAACGGACGAGTTTGCAAAGGCCATTCAGGAAATTTGTGATAACAGCGATGTTTTATTAATTGTCGACGAAGTTCAAACGGGGATTGGAAGAACGGGAACCCGTTTTGCCTACGAACAGACGCCATTGAAACCGGATATTTTGTCCATGGCCAAAGGGCTTGGCGGCGGTTTCCCAATCGGCGGCATTTTAGGTACAAAAGAATTGTTTGACACGTTTGGTCCAGGATCCCACGGTACAACTTTTGGAGGAAATCCGTTGGGTGTCGCTGTTGCACAAAAAGTGATCGACATTGTGTTCCAAGATGAATTTTTGGCAGAAGTGAATAAGAAATCAGCCTATTTTGTTGAACAATTAAAAGCGGCATTCCCGCATGGCGAGTTTAAAGTTAAAGGGAAAGGGCTTCTTCTCGGATTGGAAAGTGAAAATGAAGTGGCGGAATACATCGGAAAATTGGAAGAAGCCGGATTGTTGGTTTGTCCTGCCGGCACGAATGTAATCCGATTGCTTCCACCGTTGACTGTAAGTTATGAAGAAATCGATGAAGCGGTTTCCATTTTGAAAAAAGTATTACTTGAGAAATAAAAATCAGCAGCACAGACGAAAAGTTTGTGCTGCTGATTTTTTTATTGTCTATTTTGTTGATTCCGTTGGTTATTTGGCAGGTTGATTTGCGGATGATTTCCGTTATTTTCATCATCATTTTCATTTCCGTTATCAATCGGCATTTGATCATGATTTTCCGTTTCATCATCCACAGGATTTTCCTCTACAGTCCCATCTGTTTGAACCATCGATACGGAGGATTCCAATCCGGTAATATCGACAGCCGCGACGCCGAATTGGCCATTGCCGACAGCAATGCTCCGGTTTTCTCCGCTTCTAACTGAAGCAATCAGTTTTCTGCTTCCGCCTGTCAGGTCGTAAACCCGGTATCCGATCACATCATTGGAAGCGGAAGGGGACCAGGACAATACATTGCCATTGATTGTCACACTGACCGGCTGAGGAGCGGCTTGGTCAGGGGTAAATGTTTTCGTATTCGTTACTTTCAAAATTGACTCTCCTAAAAGTTTGTCCGGATTTCCTCCCAAGCGGCCAAGCATTTTGGATATAAAATCCTGGTTCAACGAAATGCCGCTTGCAGGATAAGTGAATTCTTGCGGTGTTGAATCCAATGCCAGATAGGTTTCGCCATTAATATTGACGGTTCTTGTTTCAGATGACACGAAACTGTTATCGATAGCAGACGGGACAAATCTTCGAATGAACAGGTCGCTGCGGACGAGTCCCGCATCGCTGCATGCCTTGGAAGGCGCCATCCCTGAAATGCCGCAGAATGATGCGTAAACGACATCTTTCGGTTTTTGGAACCGCTCTTTTGAAGCGATCAGATCCGGCTTCGCATCGTAAGCGGCATTCATCAAAGTCGCCCATAGCAAATTGATACGGACACTTGGTTGGAAATAAACATTATTAAATTGATAGAGCGTTCTGTGTTTATCGTAACCTAACCATACTCCCAACGAGATGTTCGGATTGTAGCCGACGAGCCATACGTCCCGGTATTTCTCGGATGTCCCGGTTTTTCCGGCGAAGTCCGATGAGAATTTTAATGAGGAGCGGGCTTTGGCTCCAGTACCGTATGCAAACACATCTCTCATCATATCCGTGATGATATAGGATGTTTCCGGAGAATACACTTGAACCGGCTCTGCTGCGTGTTGGTAGATGACATTGCCATCGACATCTTCAATTTTTTCAATCATATAAGCGTCAATAAATTTTCCGCCATTGGCAAAAGTGGCGTAAGCGTTCGTGTTTTCTTCCACGGTTGTACCGACATCGATCGCGCCTATTGCGGCCGCAAGGTTTTCAAAGTCGCCTTTTGTTAATTTCGAGAATCCCATTTTCGCCAAAAGTTCAGCCGGTCTTCTGTCAATGATTTGATCGTATAAGCGAATCGCTGTCAAGTTTTGGGAGTAAGCCAATGCTTCACGGGCCGGGATGATGCCCCGTTCTTCGTTAGGGATATAGTTTTTCGGCTTCCAACCTCTGTAATTAAATTTCACATCCACAACCGGGCTTCCTGCGCCGATTAATCCATACTCAATGGCAGGGCCATAAACGAGCAGCGGTTTCATCGTGGAACCGTTGGAACGGTAGGCTTGTGTCGCATGGTTCAACTCTGTTATTTCAAAGTCTCTGCCGCCAACAAAACTTAAAATCCTTCCCGTTTTATTTTCAATCAATATACTTCCCACTTGTACCGGATCCGGAACTTCCATTTCTTGATTTGTCTCCGGATCAATCACTTTTTTCGTAAACGTGTGTCCATAATATTTGAATTCTTTTGCCGCATTGTTCATTGCATCATACAAATTTTTATCGATTGTTGTATAAATGCGGTAGCCGCCGGAACGGATATCGCGGTCGGCAAGGATGATATATTTTTCATACAGGTTTTCTTCTTCGTCAAGTCGCTTAGGATCAATCCCGTCTTTTTCCGCCAAAATTCTTGCCATGATTTCTTTGGCCCGCCGCTCGATTTCGAAAGTCAAGTACGGATATTTGATCGTTGTGGATTCCGGTTCTTTGAAATCTTTTGTGATGTCGTATTCAAGGGCTTCTTCATATTCCGCTTCCGTAATATAGCCCGCTTGTTTCATCCGGTATAAAACGGTTTTCATCCGTTCGATTCCAGGCTGCAATCCTTCTTCACTTTTTAGCTGCCCCTTTTGAGTGAAAGGGGTATAAGAAAATGGCGCCTGGGGAATTCCTGCTATGTATGCAGCTTGCGGTAAATTTAATTCACTCGCACTGACCCCAAAAATTCCTTTAGCGGCCGTTTCCACTCCGGCAATATTACGGCCTGAAGAATTTCTTCCATAAGGGATGATGTTCAAATAAGCTTCCAAGATTTCATCCTTTGTCATAAAATGCTCGAGACGCAATGCAAGCAGCAATTCTCTCGCTTTCCGTTCATAGGATACTTCATTTGTCAATATTTGGTTTTTTATGAGCTGTTGCGTCAAAGTCGAACCGCCCGTTTGAGTGGATGAATTGGTGAAATCCTGGATCAATCCGCGGAGCACCGCTTTAGGAACAATCCCGTTATGATCGTAAAAATATTCGTCTTCCGTTGCAAGCACCGCTTTGATCAAAATGGGTGATACTTGATCAAGGGTTGTTTTTTCCCGTTCCAAATCGGTTCGGATTTTGCCTATGTAAACATTTCCCGCAAAATACATTTCGCTCGTTTCTTCATAGTTGTAGATCTGCTTCCTCATTTCCCCTTTTGTATAAAGAGGCTCGTCCTTCACCAAGGAAGCAAAATAACCTAATCCGATCGAAAAAACAAACACGGAGCCAATCAGAAAAATAATGAAAAAGACAAGTCCGAGATTCCAAATGACACCAAGGGTGATGCGCAATTTGCTTGTATTGTTTGATGTGGCGATTGTTTCGATTTTCTCATTAATGTATATTATTTTTTTTAATAACTGTTGAAACTTCTCTCTCACACACGTCCCCCCTAAAATCTTGTTTATTATAGCACAATTCCATATACTCAGAATATAGTTGTTGACAAAGAAAATTTAACGGGTAGAATAATTCATGAAGCTTAACATGAATATATCTTTATGGTTTTCAAGCGTCGAAGAGATTGCAGTAGTGTTTTCATTCCCTGTTTAAGAGAGCTGGCGGTTGGTGCAAGCCAGTCATAATGAAAACATGAATTACGTTCTCGGAGCTTGGACGTTTTCCGCGATAAGGAACAACGAGTGGGAGATTTTCTCCAAGCCGGGTGGTACCACGTGATGAGCGTCCCTGCATGCATTGGTTGCATGCAGTTTTTTTATTGTGTTTTGCAATAGGTCTCTATCCACTATTTATCCCATTATTTTTGAATAATTACAATAAGCAGGAGGAATCAATTATGGCAAATGCTTTACTGGAAGATTTAAAGTGGCGCGGATTGATTTATCAGCAAACAGATGAAGAAGGATTGGAAAAGCTGCTAAATGAAGAAAAGATTTCATTGTATGTAGGGGTGGACCCAACAGCCGATTCCATGCATATCGGCCACATTGTGCCATTGCTGACATTGCGCAGATTCCAACAGGCGGGCCACAGACCGGTGCTGCTTGTCGGCGGGGCTACAGGAATGATCGGGGATCCATCCGGAAGATCCACAGAACGCAATTTGCTTTCGAAAGAACAGATTGAGAAAAATGTGGCCGGACTTAAAAAACAAATGGAGCGCATCTTTGAATTCGGAGATAAAGAAAACAGCGCGATTTTGGTCAACAACTATGACTGGATCAGCCAAATGAATGTCATTGACTTTTTGAGGGATTACGGGAAATTGATCAATATCAATTACATGTTGGCGAAGGATACAATCGCTTCCCGTCTCGAAACAGGAATTTCATTCACGGAATTCTCCTATACGTTATTGCAAGGCATCGACTTTAACCATTTATACGATCATTATGGTGTCCGTTTGCAAGTGGGCGGTTCCGACCAATGGGGCAACATTACGACTGGTCTTGAAATCATCCGGAAAACCCACGATGAAGAAGCGAAAGCCTATGGCATCACAATGCCGCTGATTACAAAAGCGGATGGTACGAAATTCGGAAAAACGGCAAGCGGCGCCGTATGGTTGGATCCTGAAAAAACAAGTCCATATGAGTTCTATCAATTCTGGATCAACACTGCCGATGCCGATGTGGTGAAATATCTGAAAATCTTTACGTTCTTGGGCAAAGAGGAAATTGAAGAACTTGCGTTGTCCGTGGAGAACGAGCCGCATTTACGCAAAGCGCAAAAAGTGTTGGCTGAAGAGATGACAAGACTCATTCACGGAGAAGAAGCCCTTGAAACAGCAAAACGCATTACAGAGGCTTTATTCTCCGGGGATTTAAAATCTTTGTCCGCCAGCGAAATGCGCGATGCCTTCAAAGATGTGCCGACTGCGGAAATGGCGAAGGAAGACAAAAATATTGTCGATGTATTGGTGGAAGCAAAAATCTCTCCATCCAAACGCCAGGCGAGGGAAGACGTTACAAATGGAGCCATCTCCATCAATGGGGATAAAGTGACGGATTTGAATTATGTTGTGAGCGGCAAAGACCGTTTGGACGATGAATTTACGATCATCCGCCGCGGGAAAAAGAAATATCATATGGTGAAATTTATTGGATAAATAAGAAGGTAGGAGTGAATGGGTTAAATTTCCATTCACTCTTTTTAATTAGTATCGGGAGCAGGGAAATCCGCTTCATTTAGTGCGTTTGTTATCTTGTTTAGTGCGTTTGTTATCCTGTTTGGTGCGGATGCAGCTTCATTTAGTGCGTTTGTTATCCTGTTTGGTGCGGATGCAGCTTTATTTAGTGCATTTGCCACTCCGTTTGGTGCGGATGCAGCTTCATTTAGTGCGTTTGTTATCCTGTTTGGTGCGGAT
>ERZ777010.228-NODE-228-length-68823-cov-252.137346_pt1 | contig 68823 bp, 64 predicted proteins | sample MGYA00374963_ERZ777010 | MGnify/ENA primary metagenome ERZ777010 (study PRJEB29309, sample SAMN06268256) | bioreactor metagenome | isolation source: Joint BioEnergy Institute, California, USA | place: USA:Joint BioEnergy Institute, California, USA | collected...
TCATGGACAAATTCGTGCATTTTATATGTAAAATTGTCTAATAGAGCGTGTCTCAAGAACATTTTTGTGCTTTTTATTCCCCCCAAATAGTTTAGCCCAAAATACCCGGCTCTTTCTGTAATAAATAATTGAAAATGATTATCAATATCACTATAATGGAAGTGGCTTTAAACGAGCTGTATACAAATAGTGGAAAATACTGAAACTACCAAAAGAAGCAGTATGTTTTTCCGGAAAGGAGATGCACATGGCAAAATCAAAAGCCGATCCAACTTACCAAAAAACACAGGACCATTCCGAATATGTGGAAGTGTGGGAGGATTTTGTAAGCATTAAAGACCTGGTGATTTCTTTCATTATCTGCAGTATCATGACCCTCGGGGCTTATTTACTGGCTCCGAATGATCCGCCTAAACCGTTATTCTTTGGATTGTCGGGTGCATTAATCGGGTTTATTATTTGCAGTGTTATCATAAAACCAAAACGGAATTTAATCGAAACAGAGGAAGGTAAATAGATGGATGTGAATCTACTTATACAAATGCTTATTGCCGCCATTCTCGGTACGGCAATTTATACAATTATTGGCATCGTCCCCGGTACAGATGAAACGGCAGTGATTGCGCCGATAACGTTAGCCATTGTCTTGGCCGGTGTTGAACCAATTGTCGTCCTTACCTTTTATATGGCTGCGGTTATTGCTCATAAATTAACCGATTCGGTGCCGGTAGCCGTTGCCGGGATACCCGGTGGCGTGATGGCGACACCAATGGTTGAGCATGCCCTTGTTTTAAAAAAATATGGACAATCAGAAACGAGTATAAAGAAAATGATGTCCGGTTCCGTAATCGGCACCCTCGTTTCTGTTCCGGTCAGTTTATTATTGGCAAGTGTATTAGTTCCTTTTGCTGAACGGATCAATGAGTATGCCAATCCGATTTTGTTTGCCGGGGCGGTTTTATTGGCATTACTTTCAACGAATCGCTGGTTGTCTTTGATCATCATCATCCCCTTTGCTTTACTGATACAAGGACTAAGACACTTATATTGGGACCTTGGAATTGTACCGGAAAATAAAAATGTGTTTATTTCTTTTTTTCTCGGTATTACCATTGGTCCTGTCATTGTTACATTGCTTGACTTATTAAGTAAAGAAAAAAGAAAACAACTCATCCGCCATCATCATAAGGAAATTATTTTAAAAAAATCAGCAAAAGAGAAAGGATTCCCGAACCCATTTAAAATTTTAACAAAAAAGGAAGTCGGGATGAGCTCAATTGCATCGCTTTTCGGTACCATTACATTTATGTTCAGTGCGGTTGGAGTGACGACGCTTGTTGGCGAATTATTTTCAAAACAAGAAAAAGAACCCGTGAAAAGATCCTCCCTTGCCATTAGTTGTATGGAGGCTCTGGCAAATGCTACCTATATTGCCGGGTCACTAATCCCGTTGATTGCCTTAGGTTTTCCGCTCTCTTCCGTGGCACTCGGCCCTGCCAATCCGTTGTTCAATGCACCGCCTGTATTCACATTGGATCATAATTTGCATCATATTTTATCGTTCACTGATTTTCTTTGGGCGATTTTCATAGGTGTGGGAATTTCTTTATTTTTCACATATGTCATTATTGTTAAACACGCCAATGAAATTTGTGCCTTTGTCTTTAAATGGATTCCCCATGAAGCCATTTTGGGATTATTTGTTGCCCTTGTTTTCTTACTTGCATTTATGGATGCAGGCTGGCTAAATATTGCCGGTGTTTTATTAATCGGGATTGTTTCCGGCACTTTAAGTCGCTATGGCGTTAATTTTGGTGTACAATTTATGGTGTTATATTCTGCACCATGGCTAGTATCTGTTTTAGCTGGGTAGCGGAGAATCCTTTTGAAAGTAGGGAATTGTATTGCATCACTCAGAGAAACGTGCAGTCGGAACAGCTCACAGTAAAATCATTTTAATCGGAGAACATGCGGTTGTTTACGGTGAGCCGGCGATTGCTCTTCCTTTTCCTACGTTATCGGCAACCTGTATCGTTGAGCATTCTTATGGTAAGATTTTATTTGAAAGTGAAAAATATACAGGTCCACTTGAACGAATTCCTGAACGTATGAAGGGGCTAGCCCTATGTATCAATGAAACTTTATTGGAATTAGGACAAAAACAAGCAAATTTAAAGATAACACTAATATCTAATATTCCGATCGCACGAGGTCTTGGTTCCAGCGCTGCAACAGCCATGGCGATCGTACGCGGGCTTTCCAATTATTTTGCAACTCCACTGACAAAAACAAAATTAAAGACACTTGGTAATATTGCTGAAAAATATGCTCATGGAAATCCGAGTGGTATTGATATGGAAACGGTGTTTAGCGATGTTCCGATTTTGTTTCAAAAAGGCTTTATGCCAAAACCGCTCTTCATCCAAAAACCTTTTTATCTTGTTGTTGCCGATACGGGTGAAATTAGGAATACAAAACTTGCAGTGGCGAGTATTTTAGCAAAACGAAAACAAGACCCGAAGCATATCGAGCATTCGATTCATTTATTAGGTTTATATACGAGAGAAACGAAAGATGTACTGATGGCAGGGGACCTGTCGCGATTAGGTGAATTGTTAAATTTAGCACAGATTGAACTTAAAAACTTAGGCGTTAGTGATGAACCTATTGACCATTTGGTAAACGTTGCAAAAAATGAAGGTGCCCTTGGTGCAAAGTTGACGGGTGCCGGTCGGGGAGGTTGCATCATCGCGTTAGCCGAAAACGGGGACCACGCATCGATGCTATGTAAAAGGTTACGTGAAGCCGGGGCGACGGAGACATGGTTTTTTAAAGTGGAACAAGACAGCGAACAACTGTCCTGTGAAGAATGGGGTGAAAACATTGAAAGCAACCGCTAAGGCCCATACGAATATCGCATTAATTAAATATTGGGGAAAACGGGACGAGTCGTTGATTTTACCCATGAATAGCAGCTTGTCGGTTACACTTGATACATTTTATACCGTTACAACTGTGGAGTTTAATGAAAAGTTGACAGAAGATGTATTTTTTTTAAATGGTGAAAAGGCTGATCATACGGATACAGAGAGAGTTTCGAACTATTTGAGTGCAATTAGAAAATTCGCGAAAAAACATCTATTTGCTGTGGTCCGTTCTGAAAATCATGTCCCGACAGCAGCCGGCTTTGCTTCATCCGCATCGGGTTATGCAGCATTGGCCGCTGCCGCTACAAAAGCCATTGGTCTGAACTTACCTCCCCAGGAATTATCCCAATTTGCCCGCCTCGGTTCCGGTTCAGCCTGCCGTTCCATTTATGGCGGTTTTGTTGAATGGCAAAAAGGGGTGAAGGAAGACGGCTCTGATTCTTTTGCCGTTCCGATTTTGCACGAAGATGATTTTCCAATAGCCGTTTTGTCTGTTATGGTAGCTACTAATAGAAAAAAAGTACTAAGTCGTGCCGGCATGAAGCGGACAGTAGAGACTTCCCCTTTTTACCAAGGCTGGTTAGATACGGTCGAGCATGATTTATCAGAATTGAAACATGCACTTGAGCTCCGTGATTTTACTCTGCTTGGTGAAATCGCTGAAAGAAACGCGCTAAAAATGCATGCAACAACATTAGGAGCAAATCCGCCGTTTTATTATTGGCAAAGTGCGACCATGGAAGTGATGGAAGCAGTGCAAAATATACGTTCACAAGGAATAGAGGCATATTTTACCATGGATGCCGGCCCGAATGTGAAAGTACTTTGTTTGCCGGAAGATGAGCAAAAAGTGTATGATCAATTAAAGCAAATCCCTTCTGTTAAAAAGATTTTCACCTGTCATCCCGGTCCGGGGGTTACTTTTTTACCTACTGGAGAAGCGGATGTTTGTTAAGATAGGAAGATGATATATGGAAAAATCGGTTATTCATGTGAAAGTTCCCGGCAAATTATTTATTGCCGGAGAATATGCCGTGCTTGAGCCGAATCAGTTTGCAATCGTAATCGCTGTTAATCGATATATGAAAGGAACTATTGAGGAAGACTCGATTCATACCATTTCTCTTCCGCAAATCGGTTTTCCGGATATTCAATTTAATTTGCAAGATGGCCAAGTCCTTTTCAATCAAGAAGATGAAAAATTAGTTTTTGTAAAAAATGCTTTATCTATTTTTTATCAATTGTTGAAGGAAAACGGGACCCTCCCTCGGCCGTTTCGATTGACAGTAACAAGTGAACTTGACGATGATTCCGGAAAGAAATTCGGTTTAGGTTCGAGTGCTGCGATTGTTGTTACGGTAATTACGGCTTTGTTAAATTTTTATAAGCTGGAAAATATTAGACCGACAAAGGAATGGATTTATAAATTATCCGCCATTGCTCATTATCAAACACAAGGGAATGGCTCTTGTGCCGATATTGCCGCGTCAACCTATGGAGGATGGCTGCATTATCGAATGTTTCGTCCGGAATGGTTGAACCAAGAATTAAAAAAAGGGACAAGTTTAAGCGATTTGTTGAAAATGGACTGGCCGGGTCTTCATATAGAAAGGCTAACGCCGCCTATTGAGATGCATCTTGCTGTCGGTTGGACGAAAAAGGCGGCATCAACGGCATCGATGGTAAAGGCGGTTCAACGTATACGAAATGACAACCCTCCTGTTTATAAACGCTTTTTAAAGGAAAGTACGGATGCTGTTACCCGTATCTTGGAAAGTTTTTTGCAAAAGAGTGTGGAAGGTGTCATTGATGGGATCAAGAAAAATCGAATGGCCTTACAAAAACTCGGTGAACATGTTTCTTTTGCGATTGAAACAAAGGAGCTGAAAAAATTAATCGATATTGCCAATAAATACGGAGGTGGCAAGTCGTCAGGAGCCGGAGGTGGCGACTGCGGTATTGCGCTGGTAAAAAACGATGGATTGCTTGAAGCGCTTACCGATGAATGGAAGAAGTCAGGCATTTTCCCTTTGTCACTACAAATTTCTGAACAGGGAGCCGATCCAGCAGAAATCTGATTGTAAGCGGGACAAACTGGACGTATGCAGGAGCCGGCCTATCTGAATAGTTTTGAAATCTGATTGTTAGTTGGACAAATCGGATGTATACAGGAGCCCGCCCATTTGAGTAGTTTTGAAATAAATATATTGAAAAGAGGGTGATTGGTGTGACTCATGAGATCAATCAGCGAAAATCTGAACATATAAAAATTGTTTTAAATGAAAAAGTAACCGGAACATCAATTACCACCGGATTTGAGTCCGTTCGTTTTATTCATAACGCCTTGCCGGAAATTGATTTTGCAGAAATTTCGCTGGCTACAAGTTTTTTCGGGAAGCCGGTTAAAACACCGTTTTTAATTAGTTCCATGACAGGCGGGGCTCAGATGGCAGAGACCATTAACCGGAATTTGGCGATTGCTGCTAAAGAGCGGGGATGGGTGCTGGCGCTTGGTTCTACTCGGGCACTAATTGAAAGTAAAGACCATCGTGCTTCTTTTCAATTACGAAAATATGCCCCCGATATTCCAATTGTTGCAAATTTAGGTGCGGTTCAATTCAATTATGGTTTCGGTGTCGATGAATGTAAGCAAATTATTGAGATTACTAATGCCGATGTTCTTGTCCTGCATTTGAATGGTATTCAAGAGGTTATACAGCAAGAGGGAAACACGAATTTTAAAGACCTTCTTGGAAAAATTGAAAAATTATGTTCCGGTTTGAATATACCGGTCGGTGTGAAAGAAGTAGGCTGGGGGATTGCCGGCGATGTAGCAAAACGGTTAACCGAAGTCGGTGTGTCTTTTATTGATGTAGCCGGAGCGGGGGGAACTTCTTGGAGTCAAGTAGAAAAATTCCGTTCCAAAGAAAAAATAAAGAAGGAAGCTGCAGAGGCATTCAGTGATTGGGGAATTCCTACGGTTGAATGTATTATGTCCGTCAGGGAACAATTACCGGAACAAACGATCATTGCAAGCGGTGGCATTCGGACCGGTGTCGATGCAGCAAAGGCGATTGCGCTCGGGGCTAATCATGTCGGCATTGCCAGATCGATTTTAAAACAAGCGACAGAATCACCGGAAGCCGTAATGGAAGTCATGGCGACACGAGAACTGGAATTACAAATGGCGATGTTTGGAATAGGAGCTGCCAATATAAAGGAATTAAGGGAAACCAATCGGGTGCTTTTTACTCGATAATAAAACAAAAATGTAAAAAGGCTATTCAGTTCCTTTCCTATTGAATATCAGGGGTGTACTGTAGAATTCCGGGTACGAACTGCAGAATTCCGTACACCTCTTAATGAAAATTTGGGTTTTATTGTTGAATTGGCGGAAACGACTATTGGAATTTAGCAACAGCTAGTAGACCTCTGTAGAAACTAAGTCTACAGGGTCCTTCTAAAGTCTTGCAGTTATGCAGGGTAATCCCAAATAGCTGTTTTCACGAATTTTGTTTTGATTTCGCCAAGCTTGTTGCTGTATTGGCTGTTTGGACATCGATTTGTAATTGGTCTTTTAATGACCGAGGATGATAATAACCTTTTGCAATCATATAGTCACTGATTTGCTCATGAGTATCAATTGCTTGAAATAATTGATTTTCCAATTCCGCCCGTAATTCCGGTGTCGCTGATTCTGTGAGTGCTAAAGCGGTATTGATTACCCCTGATTTTGTAGAAATTAGAAAATCCGTGGCAATGACTTGATCGGTCATCCCCTTCATCCCCATCATGTTTTTAAGAAACTCAAGCATTTTCTCACCACCTTAACTCCATTTAACGTGTTTGAATAGGCTGAAAGATTCAATATCTTTACTGCCCATCCCATCTAATCAAGTTTTCTAAACGTTTTACACCTTCTTCCCCGGCCTTAACATCATTCAGTAAAATTGTTTTTAATTCCTCGTCCTGAACCAGTCCGGACATCAAAGTTGATTTTGATAAGCATAGCGATTTGAAGGTTAACAGTTCATGAAGTTCCAATGTTTCATGAAGGGCTAAAGATTTATTCATATTCCCACCTCGTAAACAAACTTTTTCATACTATGTTGCAAAAAAACGATTCTCATACATAGGAATTTTTGACGAGTTTGGTAAATGTTTCAACTGATGAAAAGATGTTCAATTTTCCATACTAGAAAAAATGTGTTTAGAGGTGAAGACAATGACTGAACAACAGTTAGCTTTTCATGAAACGATGGATACGCATGAAATTCTCAACTTCAAGACCGTCTGTTTACTGAAGTCAAAACTCATGCAAGGTGTTGTCTTTGATCAAGATTTACGGGCATTAATGGAAAAAGATGTCCAAATGACAATGAAACATATAAAAGAACTTCAAGATTCCTATCTCCATGCAAAATTACAATAGAGGTGAAAAAACATGTTACAAGATTATTTAGACCCGATCAATGCGGTTGGAATGCCTGATCAATGGATTCCGCGATCGCGATGGAATTTTTAACAACAGTAAAAACCGGTGTGCGAAATTATGCGATTGCGATTACGGAAACTGCAAATCCGGAGCTAAGAAAAAAGTTGAAAGAACAGTTAAAAGAAGGAATTCAGTTACATAGTGAACTATACCAACTAATGATGGAAAAAGAATGGTTTTACCCTTACGATCTGTCTAAACAGTTTGAAATAGATTTACGTGCGTCAGAGTTGGCTGTAAAAATTGCGGAACTTGACCTATTTCCAAAAGATACAGACCGCTTGGGTAATTTTGCGACGCCGTATAATTGAAGGAGGAACAGGCAATGAAAGCTGTCACATATCAAGGTATTAAAGATATTAAGGTAAAAGAAGTGGAAGCTCCCTCGATAAAAAACGAGATGATATTATCGTTAAAATTACGACAACGGCAATCTGTGGTTCGGATCTTCATTTAATCCACGGAATGATTCCGAATACACCTGAGGATTATATTATCGGGCATGAACCGATGGGGATTGTTGAAGAAGTCGGTCCGGATGTTACGAAAGTCAAAAAAGGAGACCGCGTTATCATTCCTTTTACTGTCGCTTGCGGGGAATGTTGGTTCTGTAAACATGAACTGGAAAGTCAATGTGACAATGCAAATGAGAATGGAGAAATGGGTGGATATTTTGGTTACTCTGGTACAGCCGGCGGTTATCCGGGTGGTCAAGCTGAGTACTTGCGAGTTCCCTATGCGAATTTTACTCCATTCAAAATACCAGAGGGTTCGGAAGTGGAAGACGAAAAATTGGTACTTCTCGCTGATGTTGTCCCTACCGCTTATTGGAGTGTCGATAATGCCGGTGTGAAAGAAGGAGATACGGTTATTGTTTTAGGCTGCGGTCCGATCGGATTAATGGTGCAAAAATTTGCCTGGATGAAAGGGGCCAAACGGGTGATCGCCGTTGACTATATTGATTACCGTCTGGCACATGCGAAAAGAACGAATAATGTTGAAATAGTCAATTTTGAAGAGCATGAACACGCCGGAGAATATTTAAAAGAAATCACAAAAGGCGGAGCGGATGTGGTCATCGATGCTGTCGGAATGGGCGGGAAAATGAAGCCGCTCGAATTTTTAGCAACCGGTTTGAAGCTTCATGGTGGGGCCATGGGTGCTATTGTTACAGCTGCTCAATGTGTGCGAAAAGGCGGAACGATTCAGTTAACGGGTGTTTACGGTTCCAGATATAATGCCTTCCCACTCGGCGATATTTTTCAACGTAATGTAAGTATCCGTACCGGTCAAGCACCGGTCATCCATTATTTGCCTTACTTATATAATCTCATTGCAAAAGGGGAGTTTAACCCGGCTGATATTGTCACCCATGTTATTCCGATCGATCAAGCCGAACATGGTTATGAGGTATTTGATACAAAAACCGATGGCTGTATAAAAGTTCTTTTGAAACCTTAATATTGTTTTACCAAAAGGATGTCCAACCCATTAGGCATCCTTTTCTTATACATTAAGAGCTTGTTGCGGTAAATGAAAAAGTGCACAAGGAAAGCTTCGAAAGCATAGGCTTGGCTGTTGAATAAGCATGTCTTTTTTTACATAGCAACCAAAAAAACTTCTTGGTGAACTACGGCTCTGCTTTGCCTTAACGCCCAAACACTCAAATTTTTTTATTCATATTTCAATTGTAGAGATAATGGATAATGATGGTATAATATAATTACGAATGAAAAGTAAAGACTTTTGAGAAACTGTGAACAAATAGTAAATTGGGGGTAAACAAGGTGAATAGAAAATACACCGATGATTCCTTAGCATTACATACCGACTTGTACGAAATCAATATGGTGCAGTCTTATTGGGAAGACGGTATCCATAATAAAAGAGCGGTTTTTGAAGTTTTTTTTCGTAAAATGCCGTTTGGACACGGGTATGCTGTTTTTGCCGGACTCGAAAAAGTAATCGACTATTTACGTAACTTCAAATTTACCGAGAGTGATTTAGCCTATTTACGGGAAATAGGATATCCGGAAGACTTTTTAACGTATCTTAAAACAGTTCGATTTACGGGAACCTTGCGTTCGGTTGTTGAGGGTGAAATCGTTTTTGGCAATGAACCGCTTATCCGTGTCGAGGCACCTTTGGCAGAAGCACAATTAATTGAAACCGCCCTGTTAAACATCGTGAACTATCAAACATTAATTGCCACCAAGGCTTCTCGAATTAAGCAAGTGGTTGGGGATGAACCGGTTGCTGAATTCGGGACAAGACGGGCGCAAGAAATGGATGCCGCAATTTGGGGAGCAAGGGCTGCAGTCATCGGTGGCTGTGATTCAACAAGTAATGTGCGGGCAGGAAAATTATTTGGTATTCCGGTTTCGGGTACACTGGCACATTCCATGGTTCAAGTTTATCATGATGAGTACACCGCTTTTCATAAATATGCCAGCACTCATAAAAATTGTATTTTTCTTGTTGATACGTATGATACGTTAAAATCCGGGATACCGAATGCAATACGGGTGGCCAAAGAATTAGGGGATCAAATTCGTTTTGTCGGAATTCGGATTGATAGTGGCGACTTGGCTTATTTATCTAAGAAAGCAAGAAAAATGCTTGATGAAGCCGGTTTTCCGGAAGCAAAAATATTCGCTTCTAATGATTTGGATGAACATACAATTATTAATTTAAAAGCCCAAGGTGCACAAATTGATAGTTGGGGTGTCGGTACGAAATTGATCACAGCATTTGATCAACCGGCGTTAGGAGCTGTGTATAAACTCGTTGCGATTGAAGAAGACGGTAAATTAATCGATACGATCAAAATAAGCGGGAATCCGGAGAAGGTAACAACACCCGGTTTGAAAAAAGTTTATCGGATTATTAATAAACAAAATGGCAAGTCAGAAGGAGATTACATTACTTTAGACTGGGAAAATCCGCAAGAGGAAGAGCCGTTAAAAATGTTTCATCCGGTACATACGTTTATTAGTAAATATGTGACTAATTTTGAAGCAGTTGATTTGCATAAAAATATTTTCGTGGATGGTAAGCTCGTTTATGAATTGCCGACGATTAAGGAAATCCAAAATTATGTAAAGAAAAATCTTGATCTGCTGTGGGATGAATATAAACGAATTTTAAATCCAACGCTATATCCGGTTGACTTGAGCCAAGCGTGTTGGGATAATAAGATGGCTAATATTGAAAAAGTAAGGCAAAAAGTAGCGAAATTGAAATATTAGATCAACAAATCATATGAAAGAGGGCTTCCAAAGATGGAGCCCTTTTTCTTTGATACAAACCGGATTCATACAGTAGTCCGATTTTACCTAACCTTTCTTCTTGACACCTTTTTAATATCCCTGTTAAAACAATAAAAGATGCAATAATTATAAAATTCACTTGAGTAGTACATAATCCATATGAAAGAACTAATGGGGGATATTCATAGAGATATTGATCAACAATAGTATTTTCTTTGGTTTATTGAAAGGAGTTAGATAAAAGGTTAAGTTGATTAAGAATAATATTGATATGAAAGGAATAAACTATTCTATTACCATTTTTCGGCATAATATAAATAGATTACAAGACTTATAATATAAAATACGTTCTTTTAAAATACGCAATTTAGTCAAGGCAGGGGAAATTTATTGAAACCAGGGAAGGTTGGGAAAATAGATGATGCAGTAATTTCAATCTTGAGGTTATCACTCGATCCAGATACTCCCATTTTTTTGGGAAAAACAAATATTGAGCATATGAAGAAGGAACATCCGGAAGTTTTTGCAAAATATGGAAAAAAGATACCTGAAATTTTAAACAATCCGGATTATGTTGCTAAACACCCGAGAAAAGACTCAATCCAATACATCAAAATTTACTATGATGAGGAAAAACAAGAAAATGTATTGGTAGCTTTAAGGGCCAGTGCTCGAGGTATTTGTTATGCTCGTTCTATCTACACAATTACTGATGAAAAATTTAACGTTTATCAATCTGCAGGTACATTGAAAAAGTTTAAGAGAAAGTAAAAAGCCATAGCTTTTATGCTATGGCGGTATTTCGTTACAGGACTTAGGTGGGGTGACCCTCCCACATCTCCAACAAGGGCGATGGCTGCCTGTTCCATCCTCTAAAATCCTGTATATTAGTTTATGACTGCAACTTAATTTCTATACTTATTATATAAAACAAGTTTTAACAAGTCAACGAAAAAGTCCGTTCGTTCACCCCTTTTCCTTTGATACAAACCGGATTTATACATATAAATCTTCAGTTTGAACATCCCATAAAATTAAAGTTGTACAACTTGAAAATAGTTGTACAACCGCTTCTAAATCACTATCTCCTAATAAACATCTGCGTCCAGTAATGTCTTCCGGAACCTCCCGCAGCATAACCGACGCCGATCTCTGTAAAGTTTGTACTTAAAATATTGGCGCGGTGTCCGGGGTTGTTCATCCAAGCAGTAACGACCGCTTGAGGGGTTGCTTGTCCTTGAGCGATGTTCTCACCGGCAGCGCGGAAACGTATTCCAAAGTTATTGATCATTGTAAACGGACTCCCATATGTTGGTGAATTATGAGAGAAATACCCGTGATCTCTCATATCCATACTTTTATATCTGGCTACTCGCGATAGTTCCCAGTTATGGGTAAGTGGCTTTAAACCGGCTTTTGCCCGCTCTTGATTGACCAATTGAACAACTTGGGCCTCAACATTTTTTTCCGAAATTTGAGGGATCGTAAGTTTCTGGTTTGGGTAAATGAGAGCCGGATTTGTAATTTGCGGGTTTGCTCTGATTAGTTCACTCAGCCCCACTTGAAACCGAACAGAAATTCTCCACATGCTGTCGCCGGGTTGAACTGTGTATGTAGTCTGACCGTAAGCGATAGAAGGAAAAATTAAAAATAATGTTAGAAACGTAATGATTAGTTTTTTCATCATGTTCACCTCCTGGATATAATGTTCCCTTTTATTTTTTTAAAAATAAGGAAATTCCCTTATAGAAAGGAGAAATTAGGAAAAACTTTGCCTTTCAAAAATTCCGTAGTCGATAATTGTCAAAAAATTTTTTCTTCAACTGGTTGAAAACCCTTTCAAATTCTGGTATTGTAGAATAAAATAATATATGAACATTTTGTGAACATTAATTGAATAAAATTTGAACTATGGTTAAAAAATTTGTAAAAATGATGAACAGGGGGGACGAAATGGGTAAAGTATTGATAGGATTTTATTTCATTGTCGGCTTACTTTGTACCGTTTGTGTACTCGGATCGATTATAAAGGGTGAAGTCTTGCTTGTTTCTTGGCTATTGTTAGCCGGTGGTATTAATTTCTTTCTCTTCTATATTGTTTGGAAAGATGAAAAGGCAAAGATGAAGGAAAGAAGAAAGTTAAAATTAGTTCGGACCTATAATTAAATGTAAAATTTGATTTCCACTGTACAAACAGGTGACCCATCATTGTATAGTGGTTTTTTTATTTAAACTACCTGTTACAGGCCCCGTAAAGTTGTAATATGAAGGATTACCCAATTAATCACTATGCACCATTATTTTTGCTAAAAACAAATGGTGCCAAGTTTTGTGCACGCTCCCGTATTCAATCACAACAAAGATGATGGAACAGGGAAAATCTTCCTTAGATTTTAAGTTCATATAGTTATAAACAACATATAAACTGTGTTAAAATGATTAACAGTGATTTATTATTAGGTAAGGAGCGTAATACAAAATGGACTATCGAGTATTGCTTTATTATAAATATGTTCCGATTGAAGACCCGGAAACTTTTACACAAGAGCATTTGAAGTTTTGCAAGGAATTAGGACTTAAAGGGAGAATTCATATCGCTCATGAAGGAATCAACGGGACGGTATCGGGTACGGTGGAACAAACGAATCTTTATATGGATACATTAAGAAAAGATCCCCGCTTTAGTGATATGGTATTTAAAATTGATGAAGCTGAAGGTCATGCGTTTAAAAAGATGCATGTCCGCCATCGAAAGGAAATTGTTAGCCTCCGTTTAGATGAAGATATTGATCCGACTGAATTGACGGGAAACTATCTTAAACCAAAAGAATTTTATCAAATGTTGCAAGATCACGATACAATCGTTATCGATGCCAGAAATGATTATGAATATGATTTAGGCCATTTCCGTGGGGCAGTTCGTCCGGACATTAAAGCCTTCCGTGAATTACCTGACTGGATTCGGAAAAATAAAGAAAAATTTCAAGGGAAGAAGATTTTGACTTATTGTACCGGGGGAATCCGTTGTGAAAAATTTTCCGGTTGGCTGAAAAAAGAAGGATTTGAAGAAGTATATCAGCTTCACGGTGGAATTGTTACGTACGGAAAGGACCCTGAGGTAAAGGGAAAGCTGTGGGATGGCAAATGCTATGTTTTTGATGAGCGGATTAGTGTCCCGATCAATCAAGTTGAACATGTCGTCGTTGGTCGTGATTATTTTGACGGAAAGCCGTGCGAGCGTTATGTTAATTGTGCCAATCCAGATTGTAACAAACAAATTCTCTGCTCTGAGGAAAATGAACATAAATATTTACGGGGTTGTTCCCATGAGTGCCGGGTTCATCCGAGAAACTTGTATGTAAAAGAACATGGGTTGACAGAAGAACAAATACGAGAAAGATTAGCTGCAATTGGTGAGGAATACGACAGAAAAAAAGAAGCAACGGTATAAGAAAGCGGCTTATCCCTGGCAGGAAGGGGATAAGCCATTTTTTAACCTTGGTTTTTTAAAAAAATATAGGATGATTGCGGATGGAGAACCGTGGCCCGGATAAGGCGTTTTTTTTAACTCGATTTTTTAAAAAAGGATCCAAACAAGAAAAGGGATAAGAAAAGAACTTAAAATTGCCGATAAAATCATGCCTGCTGAACTGATTGAACCTGTTTCGAGATTATCTTCAAATGCCTTGGCTGTGCCAATTGCGTGGGAGGCGTTACCAAAAGCCATTCCGCGTGCGATTGTATGGTCAAACTTGAAAATTTTAAGTAAGTATGGCCCGATGATTGCGCCGGTAAACCCTGCGATCATAACAAAAACAGCGGTTAATGACGGAATCCCGCCAATCTGACCTGCTATTTGAACAGCGACAGCGGTTGTAATCGACTTGGGAAGCGCCGTAAAAATCATTTCTTTGGTATAACCAAGAAGATTTAAGATTATGTAAACCGTTATCAAATTCAATGTAACGGCCAGAAAAATACTAACCAAGACCGGTTGGAAATATTTCAATAAAAGTTCTTTGTATTTATATAAAGGAAAGGCTAACGCCACGACTGTCGGTCCTAATAATTCATGAAGCCATTTGCCCCCATCCATATATGTTTCATAAGGAATATTCAAACTTACCAATATAATAATAATGATGATGGTCGTTGTTAATGTTGGATTCAAAATCGGGTTTTTATATTTAACGGCAAATTTTTTCGCTGCAAAAAATACGCCAACGGTTAATAAGAACATGCCGACTCCAATACTTATAGTGTTCATGCCAAATGTTTCTCCTTCTCTTTGAATGTAGTTTTCCCCAATTTTTCACAAACAAAAGCAGAAGCGACAAAGACAATGCAGGTACTTACGATTATACCCATGATAAGGAGTATTCCTTTGCCGTGAAAAATGTGAAAATAATTCATCACCCCAACTGTGGCGGGTACAAGAAACAAAGGCATAAGTGACAGCAGAAAATTCGCCCCTTGATTCACCCAGGTTTCCGGAAGTATTTTACTGGACAAGAAGAGAAACAATAAAATTAATCCGATAATACTCCCCGGGATCGATAACCGAAAGATATTTTGTAAAACTTCACCAATGATGTAAAAAAAGGTAATCAATAACATTTGCAAAATAAACTTTATGAATTTCATTTCCCGTTCCCCCTTGAAAATCTTCAGAACTGTTAAATAACAGTTACTTCATTTTACACCCTGTATCAATGAAACTCAATCAAAATGTATGGAAAGTGGATGTTCAAAAAGACCGGGAAAAATCTTAAGTTTTCCTCTTCTCACAGACTGCAACCGCCTCTTAAAACATGCACTAAAAAACGGGTCATAATCAACTTGAAGACATTTCTATATTGACGAAGCGCTCTTAAAACATGCATTAAAAAACGGGTCCCTTTTGGGAAACCCGTTTTTTTACACTGTATCATGATAAGTTTAATGAATTGGATGCCCGGCAGTCATAACCCAGATGGAACCAACGACAATGACAACAGCCATGAACACCGCATATACCGTATGGACTACTTTTGTATCGCGATCTTCGCCTTCTGTCATATGCATGAACATAAATAGTTGCAGTCCTGCTTGAGCAACAGCCAACCCGGCAATAATAATCATCACAATACCTGCTGAAAGACCTGTCTTAAATGCAACGAATAACGTCGCAATGGTTAAAGCAATGGATAATAAAAACCCGACAACATGCGTATAGGGGAAACTATTATGTGACTTGCTGTTCATCTAAATTAACCCCCCTACATAAACAAATGTAAAGATGAAAATCCAAACAACATCAAGGAAGTGCCAATAAATACCCCAAATATGAACTTTACTTGCGGTTATTGGTGTAATTCCTCTTTGCAGCAGCTGGATGATAACCATTATCGCCCAAAAGATACCTAAAGTGACGTGGGCTCCGTGTGTTCCCAGTAAAGTTAACAAACTGGATGTAAATGCACTTGTTTGAATCCCGGCGCCGGCATGAACATAATGGATAAACTCATTAATTTCCATATACAGGAAGCCGCCACCCAATGCTAAAGTAATGATTAACCAAGTAATTAACCCGCGAACATTTCCACGTCGCATTTCATGAATGACTAATCCGGCGGTAAAACTACTTGTTAACAAAAGCATTGTTTGAATGACAACATCTTTTATAACAAAAATTTCCTCTCCAGTCGGCCCGTCAGAGGTTCTTTTATGAAGAACCCCATAGACGGCAAACAATGTTGCAAATAAAATGATTTCTGCCGCGATGAAAATCCAGAAACCTAATATATTTAATTTTCCTTGTTCTGATTGGTATTCTGTCGGTACAGAGTGATTAATCATTTTGCTTTCCATTTCGAATCACCTCTCCATGTACGCTCTTTCTCGATGATTTCTTCAACCGGAACATAGTAACCATCATCGTATTCAAAGGAGCGTTTAATCATTCCTGCAAAGATGAGGAAAGCGGAAATTGCTGCTAAAGGAATCCATTCAAAGACAAGGAAGAATCCTGCAATTAAGAAGGCTGCCCCCATATATACAGGTAATCCGGAATTACTTGGCATATGAATTGGTTTAATTTTATTTGGATCTAATGCAAAGTTATCTTTATTCTTTTTCATTTCCCAATAAGCATCAACATCGGTAACTTCCGGAACAACAGCAAAATTGTAATGCGGAACAGGTGTTGCAGTAGCCCATTCCAGCGTTCTTGCTGTACCCCACGGATCATTTTCTGTTGTCCGTTTTTCGTAACGAATACTCCAGTAAATGTTATAGCAAAGTGCTGCAAAACCGGCAGCAAGGAAAATTGCACCTACTGCAGATAATGCATATAACGGCCATAATCCGGATTCTTCCGAGTAAGTGTACATCCGTCTTGCCGCTCCCTGTAAACCAAGGAAGAACATTGGGAAGAATGTTAAGTTAAATCCAATGTTAAATAACCAGAAATGCCATTTACCGATTCGCTCATTCAATTTGAATCCAAACACTTTTGGCCACCAGTAATAAAGTGCTGCAAATACTGCGTAAACAACACCAGGAATTAATGTGTAATGGAAGTGAGCAACCAAGAACAATGTATTATGATATTGGAAGTCTGCAGCTGCCATTCCGAGCATAACCCCTGTTACCCCACCGATTAAGAACGTAGGGATGAACGCTAATGTCCACATCATTGGTGCTGTAAATTCTATCCGGCCTTTGCGCATAGTAAAGAGCCAGTTAAACATTTTAATACCGGTTGGAACCGCAATTGCCATCGTTGTAATGGAGAACACAGAGTTAACTGCAGGTCCAACGCCCATAGTATAGAAATGGTGAACCCATACAAGCATACTTAAGGCGGAAATAACAACGATTGCCATAACCATTGATGTATAACCATATAAACGTTTCTTTGAAAATGTTGCAACAACTTCCGAGTAAATACCGAATGCCGGTAGAATAACAATATACACTTCCGGGTGACCCCATAACCAGAACAGGTTAGCCCAAAGCATATCCAGACCGCCATCTGCAACGGTAAAGAAGTGTGTACCGAAAATCCGGTCCATTGTTCCCAATAATAATGCAACTGTAAAGATCGGGAAGGCAATGACAATAATTAATGATGTAATTAATGTCGTCCAAGAAAACATTGGCATTCTCATTAATTTCATACCCGGTGCCCGCATCTTCATAATTGTGACGATAAAGTTAATTCCGCTCATCAAAGTACCGATACCGGCAATTTGCAGGGCAACCATGTAAAAGTTATTACCGATTCCGGGTGTAAACTCTTTACCGGCAAGCGGGAAGTATGATGTCCACCCAGCATCCGGGGAGCCACCAACGACAAACGAGAGGTTAAATAGCATTGCACCGGCAAAAGTCAACCAAAAACTTAATAAGTTCAATTGCGGGAATGCCACGTCCCTAGCCCCGATTTGAAGCGGCATGGCAATATTTATAATTCCGATTAACATCGGCATCGCCATGAATAAAATCATGATTACGCCGTGAGTTGTAAAGACTTCATTGTAATGTTGAGCATCTAAAAATGTATTTTCCGGTACGGCTGTTTGGGCTTTCATCATTAAGCCGTCGACACCACCACGGAAGAACATAAGCACACCCATGATGATGTACATAATTCCAATTCGTTTATGGTCAACTGATGTTAACCATTCTGACCAAAGATATTTCCATTTTTTAAAATAAGTTAGGCCAACAACAATACCGACCATTGTCAGTACAATTGCTATTTGTGAACCTAAAATGAGTGGATCGCCAGTGATTAAAATTTTATCCCATTTAATGTCCACTATGGTCACCTCCATGATGATGGTCACTGTTTTCTGTATCGTTGTCTATATCATTATTTTCATCAGTAAAAGTTTTGCCCGGATAACCATGAACACGGTATAATTCAGGATTTAAATATTCTTTAGCATGATGATCCGCATGATCAACCCATTCAAGATGTGTATTTGAAAACGTCTCTCTACCTAAATGTGAAGGTTTGAGTTTTTCTGCATACATTTCTTCTGTTAATTTAGGTGCTTTTTCCTGAACTTCTTTTACCCATTTATCAAAATCCTGTGGAGATTGGGCAAGTACCTCAAATTCCATTTCTTTGAATCCTTTACCATTGAAGTTTGAGTTTCTGCCAAAGTAAGACCCTTCATGATCTGCTACTATATAAAGTTCTGTTTCCATTTTTGCCATCGTGTATTTTTGACCACTTAATGCAGGGATCCAGAATGACTGCATGGTTCCTGCCGATGTCAATTTAAATAGTACAGGACGGTTAACCGGAATATTTACATAGTTAATGGTTTCAATATTTTGTTCCGGATAACTGAATATCCATTTCCAGTCAGCTGAAGTTGCATGGATAACTAATGGTTCTTGGTCTTCATAACCTGCTGGAACTTCTTCCAGATCAAATAAAGTGGTAACGGTTGGAACCATCAGGATGACCACAATGATGAATGGAATAGCTGTCCAAATAATTTCCACAAGATGATTACCTTTTTCTTGCGGTGGTTCATAATCCGCATTATCCGGACGTGCCCGATATTTCCAGACAATATAAACAAACAAGGCAATAACGACAACCATGATAAGTCCAATCCAAACAAGAGACCAGTTAATTAAATCAAGAATTTTTTCAGCTTGCGGTCCTTTTGGGTTGAATACTACCAGTTCAGCCATTTCACAGCCGCTAAGCAGAAACACAAGCATGACTGAGACTACTGATAAAAGCAGGCTTTTCCTTTTTTTCATACGACTCTCCCTTTCTTAGAAGTTGAAATTCATATAATTGCAATAAAGTTATAGATTTGTTCACACTCTTGACTAAATTTGTTCACATTTTAGACAAAAGTGTTAATTATTTCACAAAGTAGACACAAACTAGATTTGGAAAGGCTTACCTTGGTGATAAATTACAAAATACATTATTACAATATAGTTAACACTACATCTATATTGTAAACTATAACTTTTTAAATGGAAGCCCTAAATTGTTACAAATTAGTTAAGGATAAAATTGTATTTACTATAAACCACATAAAAAGTATAAATTGGGAAAAACCACCATTGACAAGTTGTTGTAGTTGTTTTTAAAACTTTCTGGAAAGGCTAAAAAATATTGCGGATAAAAACTTGTATGAACTGGTTCTACGGAAATTTTACATGAATTTAATAAAAAAATTCATATATTTTGTGAAGAAATAGCAAAATAATCATGATATTCTTTTGAATATCAAATCCTGCCAAGAGGTGATAAAATGGCTTATTTCCATGATGTTGACCGCACAAGACAATTGTTTCACCATAATTGGACTAGGCCGAAACGGATGAAATCGCAAGTGAACGGTCATACAGAAATGTCACAAAATAATATTATTTTGCGGAGTAATGCCAAGGCACATCGATGGTAGGGTAAGTTCTGCGACGAAAGCGAAAGTCGCACAGTCGCAAAAAAGAGGGCAGGAAAACTTTCCTGTCCTTTTTATAGTATAGAAAATCTTAAACCTTAATTCAGCATTATCCCTGTTGGATTCAATAGTAAAGTAGCTTGATTCAGCAGTATCCCTGTTGGATTCAATAGTAAAGTAGCTTGATTCAGCAGAATCCCGCCCGATTTAACAGTAGGGTACCTTAATCAACAATCCCCCCGTCCAATTCAACAGTAAAAGCCAAAATTCAACAGTTCCCCTACCAAATTCAATAGTAAAAAAAGAAAAATTCGAACACCGAATTCAGATGAAAACCTTCAAACGTCTTCTCATCGGGGTTATGAAATTAACTTCTTTTGTTTTTCTTATTTTTCTTTTAAATATCTTTTCGGACAAGGAATTTGATGGTAAGATTAAAAAAGTGTATGTATCGTGCCAAAGATGTCATATAATCATGCTGTTGGGTTCTATGGATTAAATACGTACTAAGCGCGATTTTGAGAGATTATCTAAGCTAAATATCATACTTATGTAGTTGGACAATAAAATAAAATATGGACATGTTTATAAAGGTGGAATAAAAATGGAAAATTGGATTACCGGTTTTATGGAACAATTCGGTTATTTTGGTGTATTTTTATTAATATGTTTGGAAAATGTATTTCCTCCTATACCATCGGAGGTCATTCTTACTTTTGGCGGTTTTATGACGACAACAACCAATCTGACTGTGCTTGGTGTTATTTTTGCTGCGACAATTGGATCGGTCTTCGGTGCCGTTATTTTGTATGCGCTCGGTCGTTGGCTAGATGTTGAAAAAATTGAACGAATTGTCGACAAATGGGGTTATCTCTTACGGGTGAAAAAAGAAGATGTTGAAAAGGCGGACCATTGGTTTCAAAAATATGGCTATTGGACTGTTTTTTTCTGTCGGATGGTTCCGTTAATACGTAGTTTGATTTCAATTCCTGCTGGGATGGCACATATGAACTTTCCGTTATTTTTATTTTTTACAACAGCAGGAACGATTATTTGGAACTCCATCCTTGTCACACTTGGGGCAAAACTTGGGGAATCTTGGGAAAAAATTGTTGAATACATGGATATTTATTCGAACATCGTTTATATGCTGATTGCAATAGCGATAATTGCTGTTATCATTTACTTTATCCGCCGTTCAAAAACCCAAAAATAAAGAAAATAAGTTACATATTATGTGATGAAGGAGAATATTTCATGGATTTTCTTATGTTTTTAAAGACGATTATTTTAGGAATGGTTGAAGGATTAACAGAATTTGCACCGGTATCTTCAACCGGACACATGATTATTGTTGATGATCTTTGGCTACAATCAAAAGAGTTTTTAGGTGGACAATATGTAGCCAATACATTTAAAGTTGTAATTCAATTAGGTTCGATACTGGCCGTCGTTGTTGTCATGAAGGATCGTTTTTTGGACTTATTGGGACTGAAGAAGAGATCCTTTAAGATTGGGCAAAAATCAACCGGTCACCTGCGACTTACCCATATAATAGTAGGAATTTTACCGGCCGGGATTTTGGGCGTCCTTTTTGAAGATATCATTGATGAAGTTTTGTTTGGCTATCAGTACGTTGTATATGCATTGATTGCCGGAGCGATTTTAATGATTTTTGCCGATAAATTCAGAGCCAAGCGACCAGCAGCGGAGACGGTCGATCAAATCACATACAAGCAAGCATTATTGATTGGTTTGTTTCAATGTTTATCGTTATGGCCGGGCTTTTCCCGTTCAGGGGCAACAATTTCAGGCGGGGTTTTAATGGGTCTCAGTCACCGAGCTGCAGCGGATTTTACATTTATTATGGCTGTACCGATTATGGCCGGGGCAAGTCTCATTTCGCTAGTGAAAAATTGGCAATATTTTTCCATCGACGCTTTGCCGTTTTTCATTGCCGGCTTCATTAGTGCATTTATTTTTGCATTGATTTCAATTCGTTTCTTCTTAAAACTAATCAATCGCATTAAACTTGTACCGTTTGCCATTTATCGAATTATCTTAGCGGTCCTTTTACTATTATTGGTAAAATAAAAAAACAGCGGTAATGAATTTCCGCTGTTTTTTAATATAGTGATACCGCTTGTGTAGGATCCTCGTAGATTCAATGACAAAATGATAAAAAAAGAAGGGGCTGCTGAAATGAACAAACAAGTCCATTCCGGCAGCCCAAAATCTATATTAAAAAGGAAGGAGAGCCTTGATGTTTTTTATTGTAAGGGTTAAATATGAAAAAACTATGAACAAACTATTAAGCAATCATTAAAAATAAAAAAGACAGTTACTAAAGCGTTATTTGTATGAATTCACCTTGTTTTGAGCCTATTGAAATCGTCATTTGGGTGCCACTTGTAAATCTGAACTTGTGATTTCTTCCATTCAGTCATCTCTTTGGCCGGAAAAATATCTTTTGAAACTAGAATAAAAAAAGTTGATATTTCTGCTCACTCGTTTTAATTTTGATAGTAAGAGTAAAGGTGAAAAGTGGAGCTGATTAAAATGAAAGTTCTCGTAATAGAAGATAATGAAAATGTTTGCTCAATGATTGACATGTTTTTTATTAATGAAGGAATTAATGGAACATTTGTCCATGACGGGAAAGAAGGTTATGAGCGAGCCATGGCGGAAGATTGGGATTTGCTGATTATTGACTGGATGCTGCCGGGAATGGACGGGGTGACGATTTGCCGAAAAATTCGTGAGGAACAAAATAATGTACCGATAATTATTTTGACTGCAAAGGATTCCGAGTCGGATCAAGTACTTGGGCTTGAGATGGGGGCGGATGATTATGTGACAAAACCGTTTAGTCCACTGGCATTAATGGCTCGTATTAAAGCGGTAATGAGAAGAGCCCAATATACGACTCAGGGGGAAGTTCCAAAAGATGTAGTGCAAACGAAGCATTTTAAGGTTAATAAAGAAACAAGGGAAGTCTGGTTAGATGATGAGCAGATCATGAATTTGACACCAAAAGAATTTGATTTATTAATATTCTTCCTTCAACATCCGCGCCAAGTCTTTTCAAGGGAACAAATATTAGACCAAGTTTGGGGTTATCAATTTTACGGCGATGAGCGAACAGTAGATGTTCATATTAAGCGATTAAGAAAAAAACTGGGAAAAGAAAATCAACCCTTTTTTCATACAGTATGGGGGGTTGGTTACAAATTTGATGAGCTGGTGGACAAATGAAAGTAAAATATATGTATCAACAAATGCTCAGCCATCTCGGTATTATTACTGTTGCCTTCCTCATTTTAAGCTTGCTCGTATCTCAATATGTTGAATCGCTCGTTTATAAAAATAAAGAAGAAGAATTGATTTCCTACGGGGAACAAATTTTAAAAGACTTAAATAATAACTTTTTAACAGATACATTCACATTAAATGATTATCAAGACGTTTTGAAAAAGAGAAACATATATTTAACGATGTTTGATTCAAACGGGCAAATTGTTTATCCGATTGATAATAGAAATTTGCAAATTCAATTTACTGAAAAAGAATGGGAACAAATTTCGCAGGGGAAAAGGGTAGTGGTCAATGTTGATTTTAACCGTTTTGAACAGGCGGTATCCCTTGTGATACTCCCTTATAAAAAGGGCGACTATTTATTAGGCGGAATTTTGTTAACAGCTCCCGTCAGCGGAACCCGGGAGATGATTCAAGAGTTTAACAGCTACTTGATCATAACGGTATGCATTGCTTTAGGTATCTCTTTTATCATCAGTTGGTTTCTTTCCAAAATTCATGTACGACGGATTAAACAGCTGCAAAAAGCGACATCTGCGGTTGCACGCGGCGATTACAATGTAACGGTACGCGATTCTGATTTTGATGAAATCGGGGAATTGGCCAGTGATTTTAATAAGATGGTGGGGAAATTGAAAAAGTCGATGGATGAGATTGAAAGTTTGGAAAATCGCAGGCGGCAGTTCATGGCAGACGTATCCCATGAAATGAGAACACCGTTAACGACGATTAGCGGTATCATTGAAGGGTTACGAAACAATATGATCCCTGAAAGTGAAAAGGAAAAAGGACTGGCACTTGTCAGCCAAGAAACGAAACGATTGATCCGGTTAGTCAATGAAAACTTGGATTATGAAAAAATTCGTTCCAACCAAGTGAAATTAAATAAGGAAGAGATTGAACTCATTGATGTTTTTGAGATTATTAAAGATCAGTTAGCGATTCAAGCGGAAGAGCGAAATGACGAAATCGTAGTGGATGTGGAAAACGATACAATGGTTTATGCCGACTATGATAGACTTGTGCAAATTTTGCTAAATATTACCAAAAATAGTATTCAATTTACCGAAAACGGCTTAATTACCCTTCGCGGGAGAGAGGCTGCCGATAGTACCGTCATTGAAATTGAAGATACCGGTATCGGCATTGACCCGAAAGACGTGGAAAATATTTGGCATCGTTTTTACAAAGCGGATATATCAAGAAAAAGCAATCCTTTTGGTGAATTTGGCCTCGGCTTATCTATTGTAAAGCAGTTAGTTTTACTGCATGACGGAAAAATTGATGTAAAAAGTGAAAAAGGAAAGGGAACGAAATTTACCATTTGGTTGCCGGTCAAACCAAATAAGCCCCTTTTAAAAGCTGAGGAATAGATTGTGGCCGGTAAAATCAAGTAGCTCGTTTTTAAAATCAGAGGAATAGAATGTTGCTGGTTAAATTAAGTAGCTTACTTTTAAAATCAAAGGAATAGATAGTGGTCGGTCAAGCTAAGTAGGTTGTGTTTAAAATCAGAGGAATAGATTGTGGTCGGTCAAACCAAGTAGTTCACTTTTAAAATCATACGAATAGATTGTGACTTTCAAACCAAGTAGGTCGTATTAAAAATCAGAGGAATAGATTGTAACCGGTCAAACCAAGTAGCTCACTTTTAAAATCACATGATTAGAGCCAAAAAGCTGAGTAGGTTTTTTGCGGAAATTTTGCACAAAATAGAGATATACGGGAAAGTTTTTCTGCAAAATGGACAATTTAGAGGTACTTGTCCTATTAACAATGCCGGTTTTGTCATGTTATTTAGTCTGGTACCTTTTGCTGTATGGTCAATTTTCATGCACGTGCCCCCGGTGCAGATTATTTTTTGCACAAGAACAGGTATGGTAAAATAAGTTCACTGTTGGAAAAAGAATCAACAAGAATAGGAAAATGAGGTGCCGAAATGAAAATAGAAGTTTGGTCGGACTTTGTCTGTCCGTTCTGTTATATAGGAAAAAGGCGGTTAGAAATGGCGTTGGATCAATTTCCCTACCGTAATCAAGTGGAAATCGTGTTTAAAAGCTTTGAACTCGACCCGAATGTTGAAACGAATGATTCAATCACCATTGACCAAGCAATAGCGCAAAAATACGGAATCTCAGTAGATGAAGCCAAAAAAGCAAATCAAAATATTATTGATCAGGCAGCTTCGGTTGGGTTAAATTACGATTTTTCTTCCATGTCGCCAACCAATACTTTTAAGGCTCATCGTTTGGCCAAATTTGCCGAAAAAAAAGGCAAGCTTATGGAGATGACGGAAAGATTACTCAAATCTCATTTCATCGAGTCAGGGCGAATTGATGATACGGATAAATTAATCCAGCTGGCAGAAGAAGTCGGATTAAATAAAAATGAAGTGAAAGAAGTTTTGGAAGGTGATCAATTTTCCAATGAAGTACGTACAGACGAAATGGAGGCACAAATGTTAGGCGTCCGCGGCGTTCCATTTTTTGTCATTAATCGAAAATATGCCATTTCCGGTGCTCAACCGACAGAAGTTTTCACAAATGGATTACAGAAAGCTTGGGAAGAGGAACATTTGAGTACAAAATTTCAGCCGCTTGGCAGTGAGGAAGCTGCCAACTGTACTGCGGACGGGTGTGAGCTTCCCGATAAAAACGAAATATAAACAGGAAGGACTATCGCCAAAGAACAAAGCGATAGTCTATTTTTTTAAGAAAGTACAAAATTTCGTCACATCCACATTGCTCACACTGTGGCAGTTTTTAGCGTGGTAGTGATGAGTCGCCTAATGACAATGAGTCATTTGACCTAGTGCGAAATTACTGAAAAGCTATTGTTGGAAAAGCGAAAAGCGCTTAAAATGGAAATTAAGAACCAAATCCGTATCTATGAATATTGCATCGTATGAAAGTCGACAAGACGACTGCTACTACATAATTTGTCCGATCACGTATATCATATTTTATTTGCTTGGTTTAAAAAAGAAGAATATTGGAGGAATGAACAGTGATAAAGTTTTATCGTAATTTAAAGTTTCGTACCAAGTACCGGATTGCTTTGGCAGGTACGATCATCATATTCTTGATCGCTTCAACAATTGTTGGTATAAATCTATTTCATATTCGTTCAGGGATCGATAATCCGGAAATTCAAGCCCAATTAGCCGGTCTGTCTAATATGTTAATTATTTCCGTCATCATAGCGGCGTTAATCGGTGTTGTTCTTCTACACTTGATCAGCAGGGGTATTGAAAGCAGTCTTAAAAAGGTTGCAACGGCGGCAGATGAAATTGCAAACGGGAATTTGCAAATAGCTGATATCAAAATTACTTCAAATGATGAAATTGGTCAATTAGGACAAGCTGTAAACACTTTGAAAGATAATTTGAATACTATGATTACCCAAATTAACTACGTGTCAAATCTGGTGGCAGATAAAAGTAAATTGCTGAAAACGGGTGCTGAAGATATCAAAGCCGGAAGCGAACAAATTGCCACTACGATGGAACAATTATCTGCCGGATCCGAAAGCCAAGCATCATCTGCAAATGACCTTTTTGAAAAAATGCAAGAATTTATGGAAACGATTGCGAATGTGGTGTATAAATCACAGGATGTAAAAAACATTTCTGAAAATATGGTTAATATTACGAATGAAGGAAGTCAAAATTTAGAAGTAACGTCACAAAAAATGGGCGAAATCAATAAAAAGTTTAATCAATCATTGCAAATGGTAAAGGGTTTGAATGAGAAAATTAAAAATATAAACCAGTTGATCGTGGTTATTAAAGAAATCGCTGATCAAACAAATCTCTTGGCTTTAAATGCATCGATTGAAGCGGCACGGGCAGGCGAACACGGTCGGGGGTTTGCCGTTGTTGCCGATGAAGTCAGAAAACTGGCCGAACAAGTCAATGCTTCCATCAGTAATATTAATGTCATTTTAAAAGATATTCAAGATGAGTCGAAAAATGTACTTGGATCATTAGAAGAAGGCTATCAATTAGTGGACGATGGTACAGGACAAATGAAGAAAACCGGAGAAGTATTCCAATTAATGTTCGAAACAATAAATAAGGTTGTTGATCAAATCGAGGCGATGTCAAATTCATTATACGATGTTATTGATGATGCCCACCCGATTAGCAATTTACTGGAGTCTATTGTTTCAGTTACACAAGAGTCCGCTGCCGGGATAGAAGAGACTTCAGCAAGTGTACAGGAATCAAATCAATCGATTAAAAACATCCACAGCCATACACTGGAATTAGAAAAAGAAGTAAGTAATCTAAAAGGTGTAATTCAAGAGTTTAATATCTAACTTGAGTTTCGCACCTTAGGAGAATAATAAATCGATTAGGCCCGTTCTCGTCGCCGTTTTTGGGTGAGAAATGCTTGTTTTTGGCGACGAGTCTCGTCCTCGTCACCATTTTGGGGTGAGCAAGCTTCAATTTTGACGACGAGATTCATTCTCGTCACCGTTTTAGGTAGAAAAATGCTTAATTTTGGCGACGAGATTCATTCTCGTCGCCGTTTTGGGTAGAAAAAAGCTTAATTTTGGCGACGAGACCCAATCTCGTCGCCGTTTTGGGTAAAAAAATCCCTAATTTTGGCGACGAGACCCAATCTCGTCGCCGTTTTGGGTAAAAAAATCCCTAATTTTGGCGACGAGCCCCAATCTCGTCACCGTTTTTGGTTGAGAGAGCTTCTATATTGGCGACGAGACTCGTTGTCGTCGCCGTTTTTGGTTGAGAAAGCTTCTATTTTGACGACGAGACTCGTCCTCGTCGCCACTTTTGGGTGAGAAATACTTGTTTTTGGCGACGAGATCCCTTCTCGTCGCCGTTTTGGGTAAAAAAATCCCTAATTTTGACGACGAGACTCGATCTCGTCACCGTTTTTGGTCTGGGAATGCTCAATTTTGGCGACGAGACCCTTTCTCGTCGTCGTTTTGGGTAGAAAAAAGCTTAATTTTGGCGGCGAAACCCAATCTCGTCACCACTTTTGGTTGAGAAATGCTTGTTTTTGGCGACGAGGCCCGTTCTCGTCGCCACTTTTAGGTGAGAAATGCTTGTTTTTGGCGACGAGATCCTTTCTCGTCGCCGTTTTGGGTAAAAAAATCCCTAATTTTGACGACGAAATCCAATCTCGTCACCGTTTTTGGTCTGGGAATGCTCAATTTTGGCGACGAGACCCTTTCTCGTCGTCGTTTTGGGTAGAAAAAAGCTTAATTTTGGCGGCGAAACCCAATCTCGTCACCACTTTTGGTTGAGAAATGCTTGTTTTTGGCGACGAGGCCCGTTCTCGTCACCACTTTTAGGTGAGAAAGTCTCATTTTTGACGACGAGACTCGATCTCGTCACCGTTTTTGGTTGAGAGAGCTTCTATATTGGCGACGAGATTCATTCTCGCCACCCATCCGTCTCAAATAAATCTGTCCTCAAGCGCAATCAACCTTCACCAGAAACATTCGCTCTTATTCGTCCTTCAGTAAAAATGTCATGCCCATTTGAACCGAATTTTTTCAACGAGTCGATTTTGTAAAAGAAAAAGATTGCAACTCCATGAAAAGCCATGATAATTCCTTCAGCAAAAACCTCATGTCCGTTTGACCCAAAATTTTTTTTACAATGAATCTATTTTATTGAAGAAATGTATTGCAAGCTATGAAAAATCATGTATAATAGAAAACTGAATTAGTAAACTTTATGTTTATAAATAGAAAACTTTCTTTACAAAAGGTTTAGTTTTGGTAAACACTAATTTAAATGAGGTAATGTGATGAATCGGGGAATTGGTAAGAAAATCAAAAATTTACGTTTGAAAAAGGGATTGACACAGGAAGAACTTGGTGAACGGACCGATTTAAGTAAAGGGTACATTTCCCAGATCGAGCGAGACTTAAGTTCACCGTCAATCGAGACGTTTTTCGACATCTTAGAAGTGCTCGGTTGTTCACCTAAAGAATTTTTTGATGATAAGGATAATGGTCAAAAAGTGGTCTACGGGGAAGAAGACCAAACCGAGTATATCGACGAAGAAAATGGCTACAAAATTCAGTGGCTTGTACCGGAGTCGAATGAAAATGATATGGAACCGATTATTTTAACCCTCGAACCAAATGGGAAATTTAAAGAGTTTGAACCATCGCTTGCGGAAACGTTTATTTACGTTCTTAAAGGAGAAATAGCCGTGCAGCTGGGGAGAACGACTTATACAGCGAAGGAAGGGGAATCTGTTTATTTCTATGCTTCCAATGAACACCAAATTTTCAATCATCATGATGGGGTTTCAAAAATTTTACTAGTTGCCACCGATTCTTACTTATAAAAATCAAGTTTGGTGGCATTCGCGAGACCACTGAAGAAGTGCTAAAATCACTTGCTTAACACCATATTTAGATGTAACTTTGTGGTCTATCCTACTATATATTGAGTGAGTGAACTTATTCGAATTGTTTTTCAGTGGCCCCGGCATTCACTTGGTTGAAGTTTCATTTATAAAATAGCCTAACGTAAAAAACATAAAGGGGGAGCACCAATGACTGAGCAACCGATTATCCGCTTTGAAAATGTAACAAAACAATATGATGATGACCCACCAATATTGGATAATGTAAGTTTTGAAATGGAAAAAGGAAAGTTTTATACCCTTCTTGGTCCATCCGGATGCGGTAAAACAACGATTCTTCGGCTTATTTCCGGATTAATTGAGGCAACGAGCGGGAAAATTTATTTTAAAGATAAATTGATTAACCATGTTCCCGCCAATAAACGGCAGGTGAATACCGTATTTCAGGATTATGCCCTTTTCCCGCATTTGAATGTTTATGAAAATGTCGCTTTCGGCCTTCGTATTAGAAAAATGAAAAATGACGAAATCGATAAAAAGGTCCGAGAAGCTCTTCGTTTTGTAAACTTGGTAGGATTTGAAAACCGGGAAATTAAAGAAATGTCCGGTGGTCAAAGGCAGCGGGTAGCGATTGCCCGTGCAATTGTGAATGAACCGGAAGTCCTGCTTTTGGACGAGCCCCTTTCTGCACTGGATTTGAAACTTCGGACAGAGATGCAATATGAATTACGGGAACTACAACAACGGTTAGGCATTACTTTTGTTTTTGTAACCCATGATCAGGAAGAAGCTCTGGCGATGAGTGACGAAATTTTTGTTATTAATGAAGGGAAAATCCAACAAAAAGGAACACCGAGGGATATTTATGATGAACCGATTAACCGGTTTGTTGCCAATTTTATCGGGGAATCGAATATCATCAAAGGAAAAATGATACGCGACTTTTTGGTGGAATTTGACGGTAAACAATTTGAATGTGTTGACCAAGGTTTTAGCCCCAACGAGCCGGTAGAAGTTGTTATTCGCCCGGAAGATTTAGAGATTACCACTCCGGACCGGGGGAAACTAAATGTAAAAGTGGACACAGTATTATTCCGTGGTGTTCATTATGAGCTATGCAGTTATGATGAAAACGGCAATGAATGGATCATCCATTCGACAAAAAAAGCAGAAATTGGAGCGGAAATCGGCCTTTATTTTGAACCGGAAGCGATTCATGTCATGAGATTTGGGGAAACGGAAGAGGAATTTGATGCAAGACTAGAAAGCTATGATTCCTATGGTGATAAAGATGCAGACTAGAAGCCGAAACTTTTACCTCATTCCTTATGTGATATGGATTGCAATATTTGTGATTATGCCGATTCTGCTCATTGTTTATTATTCATTTTTGGATATTCACGGGAATTTTACACTGGCAAATTACCAAAAATTTTTTACACCGGTTTATTTAAAAATGACATTAAGTTCATTTTGGTATGCCTTGTTAATTACCGCTGTATCTTTGCTTGTGGCCTATCCAACCGCCTTTTTACTAACTAGGACAAAATATAAACAATTATGGTTGTTGTTAATTATTTTGCCTTCCTGGATTAATCTATTGTTAAAGGCTTATTCGTTCATCGGGATTTTTGGAACATACGGTTTTGCTAATGCCCTTTTGGAAGTGTTTGGTATTGGCAAAAAGCAAATTTTATTTACGGATTTCAGCTTTATCTTTGTTTCTGTTTATATTTTTATTCCGTTTATGATTTTACCGATTTTTAATGCATTGGATAAATTAAATCCGTCGTTCATCGATGCCTCGAGGGATTTAGGGGCTTCCGGTTGGACAACTTTTCGTCGGGTGATTTTCCCGTTAACGTTTGATGGTGTGAAGTCCGGATGTCAGGTCGTATTTATTCCAGCCCTTAGTTTGTTCATGTTAACAAGACTTATTGCCGGAAACCGGGTGATTACATTAGGTACAGCTGTGGAACAACATTTTCTCGTTACACAGGACTGGGGCATGGGTTCGACCATTGCAGTGTTCTTAATTATTAGTATGGTGATTATTATGTTGCTAACCGGGAATAAAAAGCGTGGGGGTGTCGGGTGATGAAGAAAAAGAGTCTATCCACCATTTATTTAACAATTGTTTTTTTGATTTTATACGCCCCAATCTTTTATCTAATGTATTATTCATTCAACAGCGGCGGGAAAATGTATGAATTTGAAAGCTTTTCGTTGGAATGGTATAAAGATTTATTTCAAAATACCCGCCTGTTAATTATTGTTCTAAATACAATTATTATTGCGCTATTATCATCTGCTATTTCTACGATTTTGGGTACAATTGGTGCAGTCGGGATTTGGCATTTGAAAAAAAGACAGACGAAAAATGTTTTATTATCGTTAAATAATATTTTAATTGTTAGTCCCGATGTTATCATCGGTGCGTCTTTTTTAATCATGTTTACTATAGTCGGAATTAAGTTGGGATTTTCATCTGTTCTTTTATCTCATATTGCTTTTTCTGTTCCGATCGTCGTGATTATGGTTTTACCGAAGTTACAAGAAATGAGTTCAACCTTGATTGATGCAGCCAAGGATCTTGGAGCGAGTAATTTTAATGTGTTAACAAAGGTGATTTTACCGTATATTACACCGGGTATTTTTGCAGGATTTTTCATGGCACTAACTTATTCATTGGATGATTTTGCGGTTACCTTTTTCGTAACTGGTAATGGCTTTTCCACATTGTCCGTTGAAATCTACTCGATGGCACGACAAGGTGTTTCATTGACCATTAATGCATTGTCAACGATCTTGTTCTTGTTTACGATATTACTTGTCATCGGCTATTATTTCATTTCAAAACGGAATGGTCGAATCATCGGATTGGGGGCAAGAAAATGAAAAAATTAGTTCAAACATTTGCTGTTATTTTCATTGTTTCCTTTGCCCTCATGTTTTGGGTTCAACGTCTAAATGCTTCTGAAGGTTATGCAGGCGGAAACACAATAACGGTGTACAATTGGGGTGAGTATATCGACCCGGATTTAATTAAACAATTTGAAAAGGAAACAGGAATTAAAGTGATTTACGAAACCTTTGATTCGAATGAAGCGATGATGGTGAAGATTCGCCAAGGGGGAACGTCATACGATGTAGCGATGCCGTCCGAATACGCAATTCAAAAAATGAAAGAAGAAGGGTTGTTGCTTAAACTTGATCAATCAAAGCTGCCGAATTTGAAAAATATTGATGAACGGTTTTTAAACCTACCCTTCGATCCGGATAATGAATATTCTGTTCCTTATTTTTGGGGGACGGTTGGGATTGTCTATAATAAAAAAATGCTTGGTGATCGTACCTTTGATAGCTGGAATGACCTGTGGGCTGACGACTTAAAAAATCAAATCTTACTTGTTGACGGAGCTCGTGAAGTCATTGGCTTTGGGTTAAACAGTTTACATTACTCGTTAAATGATAAAAATAAAGTTCATTTACAAGAAGCAAAGGATAAATTAGTAAAGTTGCAACCAAATATTAAGGCAATTGTTGGCGATGAGATCAAAATGTTGTTGGTCAATGAAGAAGCACCGATTGGCGTTATTTGGTCCGGGGACGCAGCGGACATCATGTGGGAAAATGAAAACTTGGACTATGTTGTTCCGGAAGAAGGCTCCAATCTTTGGTTTGACAATATGGTCATTCCGAAAACATCTAAAAATATTGAGGGAGCTCATAAATTTATTAATTTCATGTTGGATGCGGAAGTTGCTGCACAAAATGCGGATTATGTCGGTTACTCGACCCCGAATAAAGCCGCCATGTCCATTCTCCCGGAAGAGACGGTTTCCGATGAGCGGTTCTATCCTTCACCGGAACTGACGGATCGGCTTGAAGTGTATGAAAACTTAGGGCAAGATATGCTTAGCTACTATAATGATCTTTATCTTGAATTTAAAATGCATACAAAATAAAGAAGGTAAGAGTGGTAAAAGGGTCCTAATAAATGGAGCACGAAACTTTCCAAGAGGGCGGTTCTATTGGGCAATTTTTCGTAAAAAAAGTACGGAACTGTCCAAGAGGGCCGCTCTTTTGGACAATTTTTTTTAAAAAAAGTACGGAACTGTCCAGTAAAATCGCTCTATTGGACAATTTTCCTTCCAAAAGCCCGAAACTGTCCAATAGAAGGGTTCTCATGGACAAAAAAAGAGGTCAATCAGGAAAAATTGTCCAATAGAAGGGTTCTCATGGACAAAATGGAGGCTCAATCAGGAAAAACTGTCCAATAGAACGGCTATCATGGACAAAATGGAGGCTCAATCAGGAAAAACTGTCCAATAGAAGGGTTCTCATGGACAAAATGGAGGCTCAATCAGGAAAAATTGTCCAATAGAAGGGTTCTCATGGACAAAATGGAGGATCAATCAGTAAAAACTGTCCAATAGAACGGCTATCATGGACAAAATGGAGTCTCAATCAGGAAAAACTGTCCAATAGAACGGCTATCATGGACAAAATGAGGAGTCAATTAGCAAAAATTGTCTAATAGAAAGGCTCTCGCGGACAAAATGGAGTCTCAATCAGGAAAAATTGTCCAATAGAACGGTTCTCATGGACAAAATGGAGGCTCAATCAGGAAAAACTGTCCAATAGAAGGGTTCTCATGGACAAAATGGAGTCTCAATCAGGAAAAACTGTCCAATAGAACGGCTATCATGGACAAAATGGAGGCTCAATCAGGAAAAACTGTCCAATAGAAGGGTTCTCATGGACAAAATGGAGTCTCAATCAGGAAAAACTGTCCAATAGAACGGCTATCATGGACAAAATGGAGGCTCAATCAGGAAAAACTGTCCAATAGAAGGGTTCTCATGGACAAAATGAGGAGTCAATCAGTAAAAATTGTCCAATAGAACGGTTCTCATGGACAAAATGGGGAGTCAATTAGCAAAAATTGTCTAATAGAAAGGCTCTCGCGGACAAAATGGAGGCTCAATCAGGAAAAACTGTCCAATAGAAGGGTTCTCATGGACAAAATGAGGAGTCAATCAGTAAAAATTGTCCAATAGAACGGTTCTCATGGACAAAATGGGGAGTCGATCAGGATGAACTGTCCAATAAATCCGTTCTAATGGACAATTTTTCAAAAAAGAGCACCAAACTTTCCCAATCATTATCATGACTTTTGGCTACTCCTTTTCAACCCGATTAAAACTAAAATGGTCACCATTACAGCAGTATTTTTTTTAGAAAAGCAATTGGTTTTATATCGTATAAAGTATGTCCAACGATTGTATTTGAAAGAATTTCTTCATCAAGCAAAGGGTAATCATACAGTTTTCCTTCATAAACATATTCGAATCTAGGATGCAGTAAAAAATCATTAGGTGTTACTAATGCCGAATGAAGCGGTCCCCACAAATCAACACCGCTTTCCTTAAAAACTTCCGCAACAAACTGTGAACAGAAATAGGCGTTATTCAAGGCTATCGGATAACTGAACAGTACGCCAAGCAAACCGATAAGATTATAAGAAAATAAGTCTTTATTATTTTCGAAAGCCCGAATTTTATCACGAATTTTATGATATTCATTTTCAGTAACATCCAGTTTCAGTAGTAAACAATTGGTATTGCGAAAGTATCGATAGGTTCCGAAATAGACATCTTCTTTTATAAACCCCGCAATGAGTGGATTTCTCGGTCGTTTTCGCCCAAAACTATATATTTCATCAAGTTTTTCATCAAAAACAATAGAAACATGACTATATGGAGCGCCGGTAAACCATTTAATGGCTCTTGCCAAGAATGTTCCTGTATCAGTTAAAAGAACATAGATTGTTTTCTTATTTTCCTTCATAATCTCTTCTCCCTAACGCGTTTGTCTATTGACAGATAAAATTTATCAGAAAAATCCTATTCTGTTATCATATTTTATGAATGTTTTACGTATTTTAATGATTAAAAGTTTCATAAACTAACTATCTGACTTTAAATCCTGTACAAATCACATATTCCATAAGTGCTTTAAAGGTATTTTATCATGAATATAACGAAAATTATAATGGCAGTATATTTTGTTCTGGTTACACTTATGATATAAATAGTATAGTAAAGAGTGATAGATTTGTAAAAGTTGTTTATAAAGGAGTAGATATAAATGTTTAAAAAAATGCTAAAAGTCCTATCTATATTCATTATATTTTTCGGATTAAGCGTTAGCCAAGTTGTTTTGGCAAGCGAGGGTGAGAAGGAAAAGGTAATCGATGAAAAAAATGGTCCGGCCATCGTCGTTCTAGGTGAAAGATTATCGGAAGCACAAAAAGAACAGACGAGAAAATTATTGAAGGTGGATGAGGAAGCAGAGGTAAAAGAAATTATCGTTACCGGTGCAGATGCGGCTAAATACATTAAAGGGGATCCGAATTCCAACATGTATTCATCCGCCAAAATTAAACGGCTTGATAAGGGAGAAGGGATCCGGGTTATCCAAGTGACGCCGGAAAATATCACGGAAGTTACGAATGATATGTATGCGAATGCACTGCTTACGGCAGGTGTGGAAGATGCCCAAATTGAGGTGGCATCCCCGGTAAAAGTAACCGGACATTCGGCTTTAACAGGTATTTTTAAAGCTTATGAGGTAACTGGTGAAAAACTGGATACGGATCGCTTAAAAGTTGCAAATGAAGAATTGGATGTTGCGACCAAATTGGCAGAAGATGCCGGTGTTGATCAAGACAAAGTCAGTCAATTATTAACGGAAATTAAACAGGCCATTGCGGAACAAAACCCGGCAACAAAAGAAGAAGTTGAGCAAATCGTTCAGGAACAATTGAAAAATTTAAATATTGAATTATCCCCGGAATACAAACAAATGTTGATCGACTTATTTGATAAAATTCGTTCATTGGATATCAACTTTGATGAAGTAAAAAGCCAGTTGGAAAACTTGGCAGGTGATATTCAAAAGAAATTGGAAGATGCCGGAGTAGATAAAGGATTTTTGCAAAGTGTCGCTGATTTTATAAAACAAATATTCCAATCAATTGCCGATTTCTTTAAGTCGCTGTTCAGCTAACAATTGACAGAGGTTTGGCCATCATTTTGAAAGATAAATGTAGATATTTATAATAATCAAAGCGTCAACAGATATTAAAAAAATGATGTAAGTTTACGGTTATCAAAATTAATTCAACCTGAACCCTAACAATGTCAGATTTTTACAGAAGCGGAGGAGAAGAAATGGATAAGTAAAAAGAATAAAACATGAATATGATTTGGAGATGGAAATTTTATGACTGTACAAAAGGTGATTAATCAAATATGTAAAGAACTAGATGGAATAGCTGGCATTGTTGGTGTGGTTTTAGGCGGTTCAAGAGCAAGAGGAACAAATCACGCTACTTCTGATATTGATATTGGAATTTATTATGATGAGTCGGCAGGTTTTGATATCAACGAAATTAGAAAAATCGCCACAAAAATAGATGATGACCATAGGGAAAATATTATCACTACTTTAGGTGAATGGGGTCCTTGGATAAATGGCGGTGGGTGGCTTGTTGTTCAAGGGTATCATGTTGATTTCATATTTCGTGATATAAAACGAGTGTCCCGTGTGATTGATGATTGTTTGAAAGGAGTTGTTTCGGCACATTATCATACCGGACATCCCCATGCTTATATAAATGTTATGTACATGGGAGAAATCTCTATTTGTAAAATATTAATTGATCCAACAAATCAAATTGCCGAACTAAAGGCTAAAACCATGCCTTATCCAAAATCACTAAAAGATGCAATTATTGGCTATTTTATGTTTGAAGCATCTTTCTCGTTAATGTTTGCAAAGGATAATGTGGATAAGGATGACATTTCGTATGTGGCAGGTCACGTCTTTCGCACGATCTCATGTTTAAACCAAGTATTATTTGCATTGAATGAAGAATACTGCATCAATGAGAAAAAGGCTGTTCGAATGATTGAAGGCTTTAGAAAAAAACCAAATGATTATAAGAAAAAGATAGACCAAATAATAACATTAATTTCCGTAAATATGGACAGTACAAAGGAAGGTATTCAAATCCTGCAAGAACTTATTTCAGAAACCGAAAAGTTATTAAGTAAATAATTGTCTGTCCATGAACTTTGCGTTTTATCAAGTAATTAATCAAAGAAGGAAACCCTTTTTGAAATTGGGTTTCCTTTATTTTTTATACGTTAAGAAAGTATAAATTTCCAGCAAAGAAGCGAATTCGACGTAGTTGGAAATTTTAAGAATTAAGTATAAGTGCTCTTGCGGCTTTGCCATCGCCTAAAGGCTGGGCAATCGCCGAGTTTTCTTTATAGAAAAAGAACTTTCGCTTCGGATTCCAAAAAAGGTTTCTACGAGTTCTTGTCCAAATGGCGACGAGATGAGTTACCGGCTTTCTAAGATGCGAAACTCTAGAAAGTATGCATCTTTGACTAAACTACGAAAGCAGTAATTTGCGTTTTTCTCACTACAGCCGGCGAATTGGAATAATAAAAATTTTCCCTCATATAATTGTATCATTGCGCTATTTTGTAAAGCGACATACAGAGAAATTGGTAAACAAGACACGAATTAAAATGACTTTCATACAATGAACATTGTTTTGGTTTGTCGCTGCAATTCCACGACAACAGAGAGTAGGCAACAGGGGGAGAGCGAAAATGAAAGGCAGAAGAAAATTATTTTTCCGTATTATTTTATTAGGATTTTTCCTATTATGTTTAGGGGCATGTTCATCGGAAAGTGAGAAAAAAAGCCAAGTTGACGATGAGAAAAAGGAAACAAAACAAGTAGAAGATAAGAAAGCGAAAAAAGACAAGGGAATACCGACCGATGAAGAATTAATTGCGGTGTTAGATAAAAACTTAGAAACGATGCAGGCGGGAGATATAGAAGGATATATGAGTACCATCCACGATGAATCACCCAGTTATGAATCGACAAAGCAACTAATTGAGCAAATTGCTTCCCAATATACATTCGATATTGAAATTTCCGATGTCGAAGTCGTAGAAAAGTCAGTTGATGAAGCAAAAGTCGCTTTTACACAAAGAACGATGAAAGTAAAAGGTCCGGAGTATAAAAACAATGAAGTAAAAGGGTATCATATTTTGAAACCGTATAAAGGAAAATGGAAAATTTACGAATCGGCCCAATCATCCGTTCAGTATTTAGACGAAAACGGTAATCCGGTGGAAGATACAAGTGGGGTAACCGGACCGGATGTTCCCGCTTTTAACCCGGGTACGGGCGACTATGTTTATTTTTCAGAAATAGAAAAGTTGAATTTTACGATTGATGAGCGAAACTGGAAACTTGACTATTATGATGAGGATACCAATAATGGAATGGCTATTGCCGAGTTTGTTTTGGAAAATGAAACAGTTGAAAATTGGTCGGAACTTTACACCATTCATTATTATGAGGATGGAAAATTGTACTCGACACCAGAAAGTTTTATCAGTAATATGGATGCTGCCATTCGTGAAGAAGTAACCGGACAAATTGACTTTCAAAGTTATGATGTGACGGCAGAAGAAGGATTTTATGAATTTTATATTCATGACGATCAGATTGAACAGAATCAACATGAAGTGGCAAGGCTGTTTTATGCAGGCGATGATATGTTTCTTGTTCGCTATACACGTATAGGCGAGCCGATGGATGACGCAACCAAAATGAAATGGGTCACGAGTTTGAAGCAAGTGACGGCAGGTCAATAATTGCGTACTGGTGCGATAAATGAATTGGCGTAATTCTATTCAAGGGGCAAATCCTTCATGCTGTAAAAATGCATAGAGGGAGCATAAAAAAATCGAAAAAATGGCGGCCGAAACCGTGCCGCCATTTTTTTCTGTTATCATATTTCACAACCCGCAAACGTCTAGTGCAGTAAAAACCATTTTCTTCATGTTGATCTTTTTATCGGAAATCCGCAAATGTTTAGTGCAGTAAAAACTATTTTTTTCATGCAAATCGTTTTATCGAAAATCCGCAAATGTTTGGCGCGGTAAAAACCATTTATCCTGCTAATCGATTTATCGACAACCCGCTTACGTTTGTGGCAATAGAAACCATCTTTATTTTCATACATATGATCATGAAGAACAGAATCAATTAAAATCCCAGAACAAAATGTAAAACCCGATAACACATAAATGCTAATATGGCGGAAATTGGTAAAGTGATAAACCATGTTATGATCATTCTTTGGGCTGTGTCCCATTTGACACCGCGGATCCGATGGGCTGAACCGACACCTAAAATGGCTGATGAAATAACATGGGTTGTACTAACCGGTAAATGTAAAAAGGTTGCACCGAAAATTACCGTAGCCCCGGTCAAATCTGCAGCAACACCGTTAACGGGGCGGATTTTCATAATCTTTGAACCAACCGTTTTAATAATTCTCCAACCACCGACAGAAGTGCCTAAACCCATTGCCGTGGCACAAGCAGCTTGTACCCAAAATGGAACATCTCCGCCACTGATGTAATTGCCGGTCATTAACGCCATTGTAATAATACCCATCGTTTTTTGAGCGTCATTTGTCCCATGCGTATAAGACTGAATAGCGGCCGTCAAAATCTGGAAATAGCGAAAATTCCGGTTCGTTTTTGCCAAGTTATAGTTTTTAAAAATTACTTTAAAAAGACTGTAGACAAGATAACCGACAGCAAAAGCGATAATCGGTGAAAAAATAAGTGCTTCAATAATGTTGATAAATCCGTGATAGTTAAGAACGCCAAAGTCGGCACTGGCAATGGCGGCTCCGGCAACAGAACCGATTAATGCATGGGAGGAACTGCTCGGGATGCCAAAATACCAAGTAATTAAATTCCATGTAATTGCAGCAATCAACGCTGCTAAAATGACAAGGGTTCCATTCGGTAATGAAAAGGGGTCAACAATATCTTTTGTGATTGTCTTTGCAACTCCGGTAAATGTCATCGCACCAAGAAAATTCATAATGGCAGCCAAAACAATTGCATGTCTCGGTTTCAAAGCCTTCGTTGAGACACTTGTCGCAATGGAATTTGCCGTATCATGAAAACCATTGATAAAGTCAAAGGCCAGTGCAAAAATGACAATTAGTGTAATAATCAGAAAATTTCCTTCCATATATGTAATTCCTTCTCTTTCAGTTTTATCTAAGGCTCTTCTCTAAGATTGCTACTTTTTGCATGAAAAGTGGTCTTTAATAAAGCAATTGGTGGTTTGCCAATTGCTTCTATTCTGGCTTCTAACCTCAGGGAACGATGACAAGTTTTGTCTATCTGCATCTGTATCCAATCGTAACAAAGATTAGGAAAATAGCCTTATTCAAGTATGTTATTTCCTTTTCAAATCGTCTCTTTTCCTTTTACGCATTTTTCATAACAACGGTTTCTAATGTATTTGCGACAGATTGACAATAGTCAGCAATATTTTCTAATGTTTCATAAACTTCTTTATATTGCATGATTTTAATCGGGTTTTCTTCTGTTGCAAAAAGTTCTTTTATCGCAATTCGTAATAAATGATCACAATTTGATTCATATTCTTTAATTTTCACAGCATGCTCATGAATGTCACCATATTTTTTATTGGCAAGTAATTCCGTACAATGATCCATTTCGATTGTCATATTTTTTATCGCTGTGACAAATGATTTCATATGATCAGTCGGATGAATAATGGAATACATTTCGAATAAAGCAGCACATTCCTCCAACCCATCGATGACATCATCTAAGGTTATCGTTAACATCATGATGTCCTCTCGCTCAATCGGTGTGATAAACGCACTGTTTAATTCTTTTGTAGTTCTATGTACAAGTGAATCTCCCTTCGCTTCGTGTTCTTTCACTGTATCATAAAAAATTTTCAGATCCCGCACATTATTGATTTTAAAATCATAAAAAAAAGTGGCCGCTTCCTTAATATTACTTGATATATCTGTTAATAATAACGCGAACTTGTCTTTCTTTTTTGCCATCTAAATGCCTCCAAATCCCAAGGTTGATATAAAAGCACGATTTTAGTATAGCTTATTGTTTCACATTTTTCCAGAACCTTCGAAGCTGAAAATGTTTTTTTATCTTATGAAAGTAAAATTTTTGTTATACAAATGAAAAATAATAACCATAAATAATATAGTAGAATAAGTCTAGTTAAGATTTTAATGTAGAAAAGGTGTTTGAATGAAAGTTTACAGTATTCTTTTGTTCTGTGCTGCTATATTACTGCTTATGCCCGGTCGCCATGTATTTGCCCAAGAAGAGTTGCAACTAATGAGTGAATCCGCTGTACTAATGGATGCAAAATCCGGACAAATATTATATGGAAAAAACGAAACGGAAAGAATGAATCCCGCCAGCATTACGAAAATTGCCACAGCGATTTATGCGATCGAACATAGTAATCTTGATGAGCAAGTAACCGTTAGTGAGCAGGCAACAATGGTAGAAGGGACTAGGGTTTACTTGGAAGCAGGCGAAGTAGTCTCAATGGAAAAACTATTAACGGGCATGATTATGAACTCAGGTAATGACGCAGCAGTTGCCATCGCTGAACATATTGACGGTTCTGTAGCTCAGTTTTCGAAAAATATTAATAAATATTTGACGAATAAAATTGGAGTTACCAATACCCATTTTGAAAATCCCAATGGTCTATACAATGAAAATCACTACACAACCGCAGCGGATATGGCAAAAATTACCAAATATGCACTAGCAAATGATACATTCCGAAAGATTTTTGGAATGAAAGAGTATCATTGGGATGGACAATCTTGGGATACCACATTGTTAACACATCATCGATTGTTAAAAGGGGAATTTCCCTATGAAACAGCAACAGTTACCGGCGGGAAAAATGGTTTTATCAATGAGGCCGGATTTACTCTTGTAACAACGGCCGAAAAGGATAATCTTGAACTGATTGCCGTTACCATGAAAACAAATTTCAAAGATGCACCTTATTCGGACACAATTCAATTGCTGGATTATGGATTCACAAATTTTACATCGGAAATGATTCCAAAAGGGACGATATTTACTGAAGACGGGATGAAATATATGGTGGAGGAAGATCTTTATTTTACGACTAAAAATGGACAAGATTATAAGCAAACGGTCGATTCGCACGGTGTTTTACACATAGAAGACAATGATACGGATCAATTGATCGTTTCAGTTCCATTACATCCATTAAATGCACCGGAACCGGCAAAAAAAGATGATCAAGGAATATTTGCACCCGTAATGGACCATTTCCTTCATTACTTATCGGCTGTTCTCATCCCTACTACAGGTATCGCTTATTTATTCCACTTTTAACCCGAGGAGCATGACCTGTATCGAAAGCATAAGCGGTAAATAAAAGTCTCTCAACGCAAGATTTAAGTGACGAGTGAGAGAGGGACAACCCGGGATACGCCCGACTTCTTCAACAAAAGTTTAAATCAAAACCGTTTCATTGGATGAATTTGTGTATGAAAGGACTGAAATCACATGAATGGAAATGAATGTTGATTTTGGTCCTTTTCTTATAGATATGAAAAAGAGAGAAGATGTATGGGATGTATAAATGAATGGCAAAGTATATAATATTTATAAGTTTTCGGGAAGAATTTGTAATGAATTTAAAACCAGGGGTGTTAAACAATGCAGGAAAATCATGAGAAAGCAAAGGAACAGGCAAGGGTCAATCATGTTCTTGAAGTCATCGAAAAGAAATTGCGTACACTTGAAGAAAAAACCGGGGGCCTGAAACAAGACATTGTCTCGCTCCGAAAAACATTTTGGGAAGATGTAACAGTGAACCTCGATGAACCGGATGATGTAATAGAAACCCATACAAGTTTACGGCAACAGGCAGAACTTCTATCGGAGCGGGAACGAAGCCATAGGCAATTTTTTAAACAGCATAAAAATCTTGAACGATTGAAGGCATCCCCTTATTTCGGACGGATTGATTTTTTAGAAGATGGCGAGGACAAAAGTGAAAAAATATATATCGGCCTTTTTTCCCTGATGGATGAGAATGATGAAGAGTTTCTAATCTATGATTGGCGAGCCCCGATTTCCAGTATGTACTATGATTTTGCCCCTGGACCTGCGAATTACAAAACAATGGACGGAGACATTACGGGAAATATTGAATTAAAGCGACAGTATATAATCCGTCAAGGGGAAATTAAAGGGATGTTTGACACCGGCATAACAATCGGTGATGAGGTTTTACAGGCAGTGTTGAGCGATCAAGCAGACACACAAATGAAATCGATTGTTGCAACGATTCAAAAGGAGCAAAATGAAATTATTCGGAACGATCGAAAAAAATATTTAGTTGTTCTGGGAGCGGCCGGGAGCGGGAAGACATCCGCCGCCCTTCAAAGAGTAGCCTATCTTCTTTACAAGTATCGGGAAATTTTGCGTGCCGATAATATCTTGCTGTTCTCACCCAATCAGCTATTCAGCAGCTATGTCGCTACGGTTTTACCCGAACTCGGAGAAGATAACATGGATCAAAGCACATTTTATCAGTATTTACAACATCGTCTTAAAGATTATGAGGTTGAGAACCCGTATGAACAACTGGAATATATATTGAGCGGGGAACGGGATGAAAATTATTGGGTAAGAAAAAAGGCCATCCGCTTTAAGGCTAGTTTATCATTTAAACAGCTGATCGATGCTTATGTGCACAACTTGCAAAGCGATGGCATGATGTTTAAAAATATTTCTTTTCGCGGCGAAGTGTTTATTTCCAAACAAGAAATTAAAGAGTACTTTTATTCATTGGGTAAACAAATTTCAATTCCAAATCGGATTCAGCTGTTAAAAGATTGGTTGCTTATAAAGATGGATGAAAAGGAAAAGGAAGAGAAGGGGAAAGAATGGGTACTCAAAGAAAGTGAATTGCTTGACCGGGAAGATTATTTGAAAGTATACAGGAAATTGCAAAAAGAGCAACGCTTTACCGAAAATACATTCAATGATTTTGAACGTGAGGAAAACATGCTGGCTGATTGGATTATAAAACGAAAGTTGGCTCCGTTACGGAAAAAAATTAATGAGTTGGCCTTTGTCGATGTCAGAGGCCTTTACACCGGTCTATTTACCTGGGCAGAAAAAGCTCAGCATTCCGTTCAGTTACCGAATGAATGGGAAAAAATCGGGGAAATGACGGCAAAACAAATAAAGCGACGAATATTGTGCTATGAAGACGCAACACCATATCTGTATTTAAAAGACCGATTGGAAGGAAAACTTATTTACAAAAAAATCCGTCATTTGTTCATTGATGAAGCCCAGGACTATTCGCCTTTTGAATTTGCCTTTTTTCGAGAAATTTTTCCAAACAGTAGAATGACGATTTTAGGGGATGTTAACCAATCGATTTTTACGTTTGCCATTGGTGGTCAAAACGGATTTACCCTTTCCAATGAACTCTTTCCCGATGAGGAATTGGAAAAAATTATTTTGGCGAAGAGCTACCGTTCAACAAAACAAATTGTTGAATTTACAAAGGAAATATTGAATGATGAACAAGAAATTATTCCGTTCAATCGAAACGGGAATTTGCCTCGGTTAACAATTGTCGAAAATAAACAATTATTGCATCAAGCGATTATAAAAACGTTGGGCGACCTTCAAAGTCGGGGCTATGAGACGATAGCCGTGATCTGCAAAACCGCCCGGGAAGCAAAGCAGGCATTTGATGAATTAAGTCAAGCAATGGATTTCCATCTTATTAAAAAGGAAACTCGCTCGTATGAAAAAGGTTTACTTATTATACCTAGTTATTTAGCCAAAGGAATCGAATTCGATGCGGTAATTATTTATAACGCCTCGTCGAATATTTATTCAGATGAAGAAGAACGAAAATTGTTTTACATGGCTTGTACCCGGGCCATGCATGAACTGTTTCTTTTTTCAATTGGAGAATCGAGTCCGTTTTTAAATCAGGTGAATAAGGATAAGTATGTACGAGGTTAAAAAATAAGTTCTCCGGAAATGGCGGATTCTGCTAATTAGACAGCGGAATCCGTTTTACTTTTCTCTTCATAAAAGTAGGCCGGCTTTTGTATCATATCCCCATAAAACTAATAAATTATTAATATTGATATTTTTTTTTAAAATTAGATTGTATTTTTATACATTGGTTGTTATAATAATTCATACAAAATTTATTAGGAGCTGGTTGGAATGAAAGTTGGTATCGTTGGGGCGAATGGATACAGCGGAGTCGAGTTAATCCGGCTTTTACAACAACATCCCTATGTAACGATTGAAAAAATTGTTTCACATTCCACCCATGGTAAAAATATTTTGGAATTATATCCGCATTTGTACGGTGTCAATGAGATGATATTGGAAAAATGGAATCTGGATGAGCTCAGCAACTTAGATTTTGTTTTTTTTGCGACACCGTCCGGGGTTTCAAAAGATATCATTCCGCCGCTTTTGGATAAAGGAGTTACTTGTATCGATCTTTCAGGTGACTTTCGGTTAAAAAACGCCGGCGATTATGAAACCTGGTATAAAAAGACATCGGCACCGGCAGAATATTTGCAAAAAGCGACCTATGGGTTATCAGAAGTTTATCGGGATAAGATTAAACAAGCCAAACTGGTCGCCAATCCGGGATGTTTTCCAACGGCAACACTACTGGGGTTACTTCCGGCATTAAAGAAACAAATTATTCATGCCAATACCATTCATGTTGATGCTAAAACAGGCGTTTCCGGTGCAGGTAGGAATGCCAATTTGACGAATTTGTTTACGGAGATCAATGAAAACATAAGAGCCTATAAAGTAGGAGAACATCAACATATCCCGGAAATTGAACAAGTAATCAGTGATATATCCGGAGAACAAGTACCGATTACATTCATTACACATTTAATCCCCATCAATCGGGGAATCATGTGTACGATGTATGCCGACTTAGTTGAACAAGTAACGACTGAAGAAGTCCATCAAATATACAAAGATATGTATAAAGATGAAATGTTTATTCGGATTCGTCCAATTGGCGAATGGCCGACGACAAAAGAAGTAATGGGAAGTAATTTTTGCGATATCGGTGTGATGGTAAACAGGCGAACGAATAAACTGATTATAATATCGGTAATTGATAATCTCGTAAAAGGTGCGGCAGGTCAGGCGATGCAAAACATGAATATTATTAATGGGTGGGAAGAACATATCGGGCTCAATAATTCCCCACTATATCCATAATTGGAGGTCACACAATGGGCATTAATCAAAAAGAAATTTTACAAGAAATAAAGATTTTAGATGGCGGTCATATTTGTACACCAAAAGGGTTTTTCGCCGGCGGTTTACATTGTGGACTAAAGCGGAAAAAGCATGACCTGGGCTGGTTATATTCAATTGTCCCGGCAAATGCAGCGGCGGTTTATACAACCAATCTCATCCAAGCTGCCCCGATCCTTGTTACTCGGGAAAGTATTGAAGTAGACAAGCAAATTCAAGGGGTGATTGTGAACTCGGGAAATGCCAATGCATGTACCGGGGAAGAAGGATACCGTCATGCACTGTTAATGCGCCATTATTTTGCAAAAAAAATGAATATGAAAGAAGAACATGTTGCGGTCAGTTCTACCGGAGTAATCGGTGAGCAGCTTCCGATAAATAAAGTACTTGATGGGATCAATATGATCGGAAAGGTTGAAGAATCTGCCGCAAATTTTGAAAAGGCAATTTTAACCACGGACACAACGCAAAAGCGTGCATGTGTTCAACTTGAAATTGATGGAAAAATGATTACGATTGGCGGTGCAGCCAAAGGTTCCGGGATGATTCACCCGAACATGGCCACGATGCTCGCCTTTATTACAACTGATGCCAATGTCGAGCAAGAAGCATTACAGTCTGCGTTGAAAACAGTGGTTGATGAAACATTTAATATGATTACAGTTGATGGCGATACAAGTACGAATGATATGGTCCTGTTACTGGCTAACGGATTGGCGAAAAATACCATGCTTACACCGAACAGTCCGGCTTGGCTCCACTTTATTCAAGGGTTAGAAACGGTATGTCAATTACTTGCCAAAGAAATTGCAAAAGATGGAGAAGGGGCAACAAAATTAATTGAGGCAAAGGTAATCGGAGCGGCCGGTGAAGAAGACGCCAAAAAGCTGGCCAAATCTGTGATTGGTTCAAATCTTGTGAAATCGGCGGTTTTTGGAACAGATCCGAACTGGGGAAGAATTGTCTGTGCGCTTGGTTATAGCGGCGTCGATTTTGACACAGAAAATATCAGTGTTTTTATCGGTCCATATCAACTGTTTGCCAACGGACTACCTGTCTTGTTTGAAGAGTCTGAGGTAAAAACCTATATGGAAGAAAATAACGAGATTCAAATATTGGTAGAATTGCATGAAGGAGAAAGCAGTGCCATTGCGTGGGGATGCGATTTAACCTACGACTATGTAAAAATTAATGCCTCCTATCGAACTTAGTTGACCGGAAAAGCCAATTCAAAAGGTATTTCAGCAATTGCATCCTGTCAAACCTAGTCGGTGGCCAGAGTCAAGTTACCAGCAATGCGCTAAAGTAATTCTTGCTCGTCGCACTTAGGTTGGCGGAAAAATCAAGTTAACAACAATGCGTGTAAACAATTTTTTCTTTTCGAACTTGTGGGGTGAGGATAAAGTAATGGGTTATGTTGTCATAAAATGTGGCGGAAGTATTATGGATGGACTTCATCCGAGTTTTTATGAAAATATTGTCATGATGATGGAAGAAAACCATGTTAAGCCGGTCATTGTCCATGGCGGCGGTCCGGAAATATCCAAGATGTTGGATCAATTAAAGATAGAAACCCGGTTTATCGAAGGTATGCGGGTCACAACGAACGAGGTATTGGATGTTGTGGAAATGGTTTTATCCGGGACGATGAATAAAACCATTGTCCGGAATTTAATGACATGTGGCGGCCATTCAATCGGATTAAGCGGTGTCGACGGAATGTTGCTCGAAGCCGGACCGATTCATCAAGAAAATCAGCTGGGATTTGTCGGCAAAGTCCATTCGGTAAATACAAAGATCATTGAAAGGTTGTTGGATGAAAAATTAATTCCGGTTATCTCACCTGTTGCCACCGATAAACATGGCGGACGCTGGAACGTGAATGCAGACCTGGCCGCGGCTGCTATCGCCAAAGCGTTACAAGCACCGTTATGTCTTGTGACAAACGTACCCGGTATTTTAAAAAACGGAAAAGTTCTTTCAAATCTTTCCCATCTCGAGGTTCAACAATTGCTTGACGATGGCACGATTACCGGTGGCATGATTCCAAAAGTGAAGGCGGCCTTGGATTGTTTACAAGAAGGAATCCGGGAAGTTGTCATTTTAGACGGGACGGAAGAGAATGCTTTAAAAAGATTTATAGACAAGGAAAAAATTGGTACGTCAATAAATTTAGAACTAACTTATGCAAAATAACGGAGCAGGCAACTCGCTTGCCATACGCTAGAGGGTGAAAAAATGCAGGCAGTAAAAGAATCTTACTTAATGAACACATATAGTCGTTTTCCGATCAAAATTGTCAAAGGGAAAGGCTGCTATGTTTGGGATGATGAAGGGAATAAATATTTAGATTTTACTTCCGGAATTGCGACATGCAATTTAGGCCATGTACCGGAACCGGTTAAACAAGCACTTAACGAACAATTGGATAATCTTTGGCATTGTTCTAACTTGTATCATATCCCTTCACAGGAAATATTGGCATCTTTACTCGTCGAAAACAGCTGCTTTGATCAAGTTTTTTTCTGCAACAGTGGGGCTGAAGCAAATGAAGCAGCGATTAAACTGGCACGAATGTATGCAAATCAACATAAAAAATCAGCAGATATTGTTACATTCACCCAATCATTTCATGGCCGGACCTTGGCCACATTAACAGCAACCGGTCAGGAAAAAATTCAACACGGTTTTGCACCACTGGTCCCAGGGTTTACTTATTTGCCTTATAACAATTTGGCATCGCTGGAGCAACTTAGAAAGCTCAAACCGGCAGCGGTACTGTTAGAGTTCGTTCAAGGGGAAGGCGGGGTTATCCCGGCAGATAAGGATTGGCTTCTTGAACTTGCGAAGATATGCTATTCGGAAAATATTTTATTAATAGCTGATGAAGTCCAAACCGGGATGGGGCGAACCGGGGAGTTGTTTGCCTATGAACATTATGGTATTGAGCCGGACGTGATGACCTTGGCGAAAGGATTAGGTTCAGGCTTTCCAATCGGTGCCATGTTGGCGAAAAAAGAAGTGGCTGAATACTTTAAACCGGGAACCCACGGCAGTACATTCGGCGGCAATCCGCTGGCAACAACTGCCGGTATTGCAACGGTAAAACAGTTCCTTGAAACGGATCTACTCATTTCTGCACAAAACCAAATGGAACTTTTAAAAAATAAATTGATCAAATTACAAAGTGAATTTCCTTGGATAAAAACTGTTCGCGGTGTAGGGTTTTTACTTGGACTGGAAATCGATGGGGAAGCAGATAAGGTAGTCAAACTCGCGATTAAAGAGAAGACTCTTATTTTAACAGCAGGTCCGCGAGTCATCCGAATTTTGCCACCTTTAATTGCGACAGAAGCAGAGATCGACCTGTTTATAGCGCGATTAAAAACGGTACTTGCCGCATATGAGCATGAATCCAGTAAAATTTCTGGTGCCAAATGAAGGGAAGAAATGGGGGAAAACATGTGACAACAGGATATGTCATATTAGAAACCGGTGAAATTTTTCCCGGAACATTGATCGGAAATAGAAAAAATCAAACCGGTGAAATTGTCTTTAATACAAGTATGACCGGTTATCAAGAAATCATCACCGATCCATCTTACGCCGGTCAAATCATTGTATTTTCGTATCCGTTAATCGGTAACTACGGTATGAATCATTTATTTACAGAAAGTGACAAACCACATGTGCGCGGAATTGTCACCGGTGAAATTTGCGGTTCACCAAGCCATTATCAATTGGCAGAGTCAGCAACCACACTCTTGGAAAAATACGGCATTCCATGTTTAACCGATGTTGATACACGGGCACTCGTGAAAACGATTCGGAAAAAAGGAACCGTGAAAGCAATTATTTCGGATCGACCGGATGTGAAACCTGTAAGTTCGGATGAGAAACAACTAGTCAAGCAAGTGACAACGAAAGAATTGCTGTTTTACGATAACGAAGGCCCGCATGTCGTTTTAGTCGACTTCGGTTATAAAAAATCAATATTAGCCTATCTTCAGCAAATAGGTTGTAAAGTAACGGTTGTTCCATTCGACTATTCGTTTGAAAAAATTCGTTCACTGGATCCGGATGGAATTGTGTTAAGTAATGGTCCGGGCAACCCAATCGACTTAGCCGATCATTTGGATAAAATTCATATGTTAACGCAATGTTATCCAACTTTGGGGATTTGTTTAGGCCATCAATTGATTGCTCTTGCTTATGGAGCCAAAACCGAAAAATTGCCTTTTGGTCATCGCGGGGCCAATCATCCGGTCAAAGATTTACGTACCGGGAAAGTATTTATCACATCTCAAAATCACGGTTACGTTGTTATCGATGGAACTATGAATGAAAATGAATTTACAGTAACCTTTCAACATGTCAATGATCGGACGATTGAAGGTTTTACGCATAAAACATTACCGATTCAAACCGTACAGTTTCATCCGGAAGCACATCCGGGACCACAAGATACGGAATACATTTTTCACAACTTCATCGAATCCATTCATAAAATAGGGGAAATGAAATATGCCGTTAAATAAAGAGATAAAGAAAGTGCTCATCATCGGATCCGGTCCGATTGTCATCGGTCAGGCAGCAGAATTTGATTATGCCGGTACGCAAGGCTGCCTTGCCTTAAAAGAAGAAGGTGTTGAAGTTGTCCTGTTAAATAATAATCCGGCAACGATTATGACCGACCAAAAAATCGCCGATCGTATTTACATTGAACCGATGACTTTGGACGTTTTGGAGGAAATAATAAAAAAAGAGCAACCGGATGGTGTTATTGGAACATTAGGCGGGCAAACAGGGCTCAACTTAAGCGTGGAACTGGCAGAATCGAAAATTTTAGAAAAGTATGGGGTCCGTCTGTTAGGTACCCCGGTCGAATCGATTCAAAAAGGGGAGGACCGGGAAAAATTTCGTGAATTAATGATTGAAATTGGCGAGCCGATTCCGGAGTCAAAAATTGTTCATACGATTGAAGATGGCCTTGAGTTTGTTCAGAAAATCGGTTTTCCCGTCATTATCCGTCCTGCTTATACTTTAGGTGGAGAAGGCGGCGGTTTTGCCAATAATGAAGCGGAATTATATACCTTATTGAAAAAAGGATTAGCTTTAAGCCCGATTCACCAAGTATTAGTTGAACGCAGCATTAAAGGATGGAAAGAGATTGAATATGAAGTCGTTCGCGATGCCAATGATACATGTGTGATTATTTGTAATATGGAAAACATTGATCCGGTCGGTGTTCATACCGGTGATTCCATTGTGGTTGCCCCGAGTCAAACATTATCCGATGAACAATATCAAATTTTGCGGAATGCTTCGGTGAAAGTTATCCGTGCTTTAGGTGTGATCGGTGGCTGTAATATTCAATTTGCCATGGATCCGAACTCGAATCAATATTATATTATTGAAGTCAATCCGCGGTTAAGCCGTTCCAGTGCTTTAGCGTCAAAAGCAACCGGGTATCCGATTGCGAGAATTGCGGCGAAATGTGCTTTAGGCTATTACCTTGATGAAATCCTTAATCCGGTAACCGGGAATACATTTGCATCCTTTGAACCTGCGCTCGACTATGTCGTACTTAAACTGCCACGCTTCCCTTTTGATAAATTTAAGGAAGCCAATCGGACACTTGGTACACAAATGCAGGCAACCGGAGAAGTTATGGCGATCGACCGCAGTTTTGAGGGGGCATTAAATAAGGCGTTACGCTCGTTGGAGTATAAAGTATCCGGGTTGTTTCATCCGGCAGTGTCCGCTATGACAGTGGAAAAATTATCTGAAGCAATGGGTAATGCGAATGACTTACGATTATTCGTGATTGCCGAGGCATTTCGTAAGGGAACGGGGATTGAAGAAATCCACCAATTAACAGCCATTGACCCGTGGTTTTTATATAAAATTAAATACTTAGTCGATTATGAGGAAAAATTACAATCATATACACTGGAAACTTTGCCAAAATCTATTTTACAAGAAGCGAAAAAATTGAATTTCAGTGATAAATATCTAGCCATGTTGCTGAATTGTTCGGAACAGAAGATTCGGGAAAAAAGAAAAGCATGGGAACTTATCCCTTCTTATAAATTGGTTGATACATGTGCGGCTGAATTCGATGCCGTAACCCCTTACTACTATTCAACTTGGCACGGAACGGATGAGGTAGAAGTTTCAAACAAGAAAAAAGCACTGATTATCGGCTCCGGACCAATCCGAATCGGTCAGGGAATCGAATTTGATTATACATGTGTCCATGCGGTTATGGCACTGAAAACACTCGGCTATGAAACAATTGTCGTTAATAATAATCCGGAAACGGTTAGCACCGATTATTCGATTTCCGACAAATTATATTTTGAGCCAATCACGACGGAAGATCTTTTACACATTATCGAAAAAGAACAGGTGGAAGGCGTCTTTGTTCAATTTGGCGGGCAAACGGCTATTAATCTGGCCCAAGAATTGGAACAGGAAGGTGTTCATATTTTTGGAACATCGATTGAAACCATTGATTTATTGGAAGACCGGAAACAATTTTACAAGTTGCTGGACCGAGTAGATATTCCGCATATTAACGGTGAAATCACCTATTCCGTTGATGAGTTAAAAGCAGCAGCGGAAAAACTTGGTTATCCTGTCCTCGTTCGCCCATCTTATGTAATTGGCGGGCAATCAATGGAAATTATTTACCAAGTAGAGGAATTAGACCATTATATTAAGTTTTTGCAATATGCCGAAAAGCGTTCTTGGCCGCTTTTGGTAGATAAATATTTACCGGGTCTTGAGTGTGAACTTGATTGTATTAGTGATGGAGAGCATGTGTATATTGCCGGGATTTTTGAACATATTGAACGGGCAGGGGTCCATTCTGGAGACAGTATTAGCATATACCCGTCAATCCACCTTTCAGCGGCACAAAAAGAGATTTTGGTTGATTATACAAACAGAATTTGTACAGAAGCCGGTATCGTTGGAGTAGCCAATATTCAATTTGTGATTTATGAAAATCAAATTTACTGTTTGGAAGTAAATCCGCGGGCTTCCCGGACGGTCCCGATTTTAAGTAAAGTCACCGGCATTCCTATCGTTGAAATGGGTGTACGGGTTCAACTCGGTGAAAAACTTGGCAAAACTGGTTTGGCAACTGAAGTACCGTTCCATACCGTTAAAGCACCCGTCTTTTCTTTTACGAAATTAAAAAATGTCGATCCGATTATGGGTCCGGAAATGAAATCAACCGGCGAAGTTCTTGGAATTGGGCAAACACACGAAGAGGCATTGAGAAAAGCGATTGGAAGAACATCGGATAAAAAGGAAGGACCAGTGACCATTTTTTGCTCGGTAGCTGATCGTAATAAAGAAGAACTAATGAATATTTTACGACAAGTTTGGGACGACAATATGCAAATTTATGCCACAGAAGGAACGGCGAAATTTTTAAATGAATTTGGCATTGCAGCGAAACAAGTGAAGAAGGAATTTTCCGGTTTGGAAGATGTATTCAAGAAAGTCTCATTTACTGCCGCAATCATTTTGCCAACGAAGGCAGGAAACCATGAAACAGTCGGTAAATTTTTGCGGGAACTTGCGATGCGTTATCAAGTCCCTTTATACACGTCATTGGATACATTTCATTCAATCATGGAGCTGTCTCACTTACACGGGGATATTCATGTGAGGGCGATCAATGATTATCTGTATGAAATTGCTTATTAAAGAGGAGAGAAGAAATGTCAAATTACTTGATTGAGAAACCGGGTGAAAAGAAACCGGCGAAAAAGGATTTTTTAACACTCGGGGAATTAACGAGTGAGGAAATACGATTTTTACTAAAAGATGCGGTTTATTTGAAACAATTGCAAAAGTCCGGAAAGCCTCATCCCTTTTTACAAGGAAAAGTACTTGGGATGATTTTCGAGAAATCGTCGACTCGTACAAGGGTTTCGTTTGAAGTCGGCATGTATCAGCTGGGCGGGCAAGCTTTGTTTTTAAGTTCGAGGGATATTCAATTAGGCAGAGGGGAAACGATTCACGATACGGCCAAAGTTTTATCCCGCTATATTGATGGCATAATGATACGAACCTTTGAGCATGAGAAAGTGGAGGAGCTGGCAAAATATGCAACGATTCCGGTCATTAACGGTTTAACCGATACACACCATCCTGCACAAGTGATGGCTGATTTGCTGACCATCTATGAGCATAAAGGGAAGCTTCAAGGCTTGAAATTATGTTATGTCGGTGACGGGAATAATAATATGTGCCATTCGTTGTTGGAAGGAGCGGCTAAAGTCGGGATGGATATGACAGTAGCTTGTCCGGCTGAGTTTGCACCGGATGAAACCATCGTTAATCATGCCAAGGAAACGGCTCAAGAAACCGGATCCGTCATTATTATCGGTGAAGACCCGTTTGAAATGGTGAAGGATGCAGATGTTGTTGTCACCGACGTATTTGTCAGCATGGGTCAGGAAGCGGAGACAGAAGAGAAGCTGAAGAAATTTTCAGCTTATCAAGTAAATGAATCATTATGCAAATATGCGAAAGAAGATTATATCTTTTTACATTGTTTACCGGCTCATCGCGGTGAAGAAGTGAGTCCGGAAATTATTGACGGCATCCATTCGGTCGTGTTTGACGAGGCAGAAAACCGCCTCCACGTCCAAAAATCCATTTTGAAAAACTATATGTAGGCGGGTTTACGTGTTTGATGCTTACATGGAGATGAGGCTTGAAAGTTGTTTTCATATTCAAAAATCTATTTTTGAGCATTTTACGTATTTGACGAGGAAAAAAACCAGCTTCCATATATATTCAAAGCTAAAGGTCTGACGAGAGAGAAAACCACCTTCATATTCAAAACAAAATTTTAGAGCTTTTTCGGTTTGACGAGGCAGAAAAACGTCTTTATGTGTAAAAATCATTTTTGAAAAACTTTTTGTAGCATTTTGAATCGTTTTGCGTTAAAATGAATAATAATACAATTTCATTCATCTTTATTCAAGGGGAGAGAAATAAATGGCAAAAGAAAAGATTGTGCTTGCCTATTCAGGCGGTTTAGATACATCGGTTTCGATTAAATGGTTACAAGAAAAATACGGTTATGATGTCATTGCCCTTGCCATTGACGTGGGTGAAGGGAAAGACCTGGATTTTATAAAAGAGAAAGCATTAAAAGTGGGAGCAATCAAAGCCATTACAATTGATGCGAAAGATCTGCTCGCCAATGAATATATTTTGCCAAGCTTAAAGGCAAATGCATTATATGAGGGGAAATATCCGTTGTCTTCCGCTTTAAGCCGCCCGCTCATTTCCAAGCTGCTTGTGGAAGTTGCAGAAACGGAAGGTGCGGTGGCGGTTGCCCACGGATGTACCGGGAAAGGGAACGACCAAGTCCGTTTCGAAGTTTCCATCCAAGCATTGAATCCGAAATTGTCGGTAGTTGCGCCGGTACGTGAATGGGGCATGAACCGTGATCAAGAAATTGCTTATGCCGAGAAACACGGGATCCCGATTCCGGTTGATTTGGATAATCCATTTTCCATTGATGCGAATATTTGGGGCCGTGCATGTGAAGCAGGTGTCCTGGAAAATCCGTGGAATGAAGCACCGGAAGAAGCTTTTGCTTGGACGAATCCGGTTGAAAACACGCCGGATGAGCCGGAATATGTTGAAATTCGTTTTGAAAAAGGCGTTCCGGTTGCATTAAATGGTGTGCCGATGAAACTGGCTGCTTTAATTCAGGAGTTGAATGAAATTGCCGGCAAACATGGGGTAGGGAGAATTGACCATATTGAGAACCGTCTCGTTGGTATCAAATCCCGTGAAGTATATGAAAACCCAGCAGCTCTTGTTTTAATCAATGCGCATAAAGAGATGGAATTTTTAACATTGCCGCGCGAAGTAACCCAATTTAAAACACACATCGAATCCCAATATGCAAAAATTATTTATGAAGGTCTCTGGTATTCACCATTACGTCCGGCAATTGATGCGTTTATTGAAGAAACCCAAAAATCAGTTACCGGTACGGTTAAGGTGAAGTTATTCAGAGGCAATCATGTTGTTGTTGCCCGTAAATCCCCGGTTAGCCTGTATAATGAGGAACTGGCAACGTATTCGGCTGGCGACTTGTTTGATCATAATGCAGCAGTCGGATTCATTAAATTATGGGGAATGCCAACAAAAGTATATTCCGAGATTCATACGAAGGAAAAAGTGTTGAAATAATTGAATGAAATCTATTTAGGGCCCTCGTGTCAACCATGAGGGCTTGTGATTTTAAACCGTGAATGGCCAGTAAAAAGAAAAATAAATCATTTTCTCATGACAAAGATTGGAGTTTGAGATTTTAATTCATGAATGGCCAGCTAAAAAATAAACATAAACCATTATCTTGTGAGAATCATGAGGGCTTGTAATTTTAACGATACGATTCAGTCATTTGGAGGTCAATAAAATGAGTAAATTGTGGGGCGGACGCTTTACAAAAGAAACCAATCAACTTGTAGAAAAATTTACAGCATCAATCGAGTTTGACCAAAAACTTGCATTAGAAGATATTGAAGGCAGTTTAGCCCATGTTGAAATGCTCGGATCATGCGGAATTATACCGGCTGAAGATGTGGAGCAAATCAAGAAAGGTCTTACATCCATCCGTGAGAAAGTCCTTAATCATGAAGTTTCTTTTTCTGTAGAAGATGAAGATATCCATATGAATATTGAACGGATGTTAATTGAAGAAATTGGACCGGTCGGCGGGAAACTCCATACCGGTCGGAGCCGTAATGACCAAGTAGCAACCGATATGCACTTATACTTGCGGAATCAAACGAAGGAAATAATCGAGCTGATTCGTTTTGTGCAAGAAGCTATCATCAGCCAAGCAAAACAACATGTGGAGACAATTTTACCGGGGTATACCCATCTGCAACGGGCTCAGCCGATCAGTTTTGCTCACCACTTATTGGCTTATTTTTGGATGTTTGAACGAGATAAAGAAAGATTGCAAGATAGCTTGAAGCGGATTAACTGGTCACCATTGGGAGCGGGAGCCTTGGCCGGGACGACATTCCCGATTGACCGCCAATTTTCAGCAAAACAGTTAGGGTTTGAAACCGTCTATCCGAACAGCTTGGATGCGGTTAGTGATCGCGACTTTATTTTAGAATTTTTATCAATCGCATCGATTCTAATGATGCATATTTCCCGTTTGTCGGAAGAATTGGTTTTATGGTCGAGCCAAGAATTTCAATTTGTTGAGTTGGATGACTCTTTCTGTACCGGCTCAAGCATTATGCCTCAGAAGAAAAATCCTGATGTTCCTGAATTGTTACGTGGCAAGACCGGACGTGTGTATGGAAATTTGATTGGTTTATTGACTACGTTAAAAGGTTTGCCGCTCGCTTATAATAAAGATTTGCAGGAAGATAAAGAGGGCATGTTTGATACGGTAGAGACATTGGCGGGATCTTTACAGTTGTTGGCGCCGATGATTGAAACAATGACTGTAAAAAGAGAAAATATGTATAAAGCTGTCAGCCAGGATTACTCGAATGCAACCGACCTTGCCGACTATTTGGCAGGAAAAGGTATTCCATTCCGCGAAGCCCATGAAATCATCGGACGAATTGTGTTATATGCGATTCAACATGATAAATATTTGCTTGATTTAAGTCTTGGTGAATACCGAAATTTTAGTGGTGCTTTTGAAGAGGATATATTTGAAGTGTTGCAACCGAAAAATGTGGTGGCCGCTCGGAACAGTTATGGCGGAACCGGTTTTAGTCAAGTAGAAACTCAATTGAATTTAGCGATAGAGAAACTGGAAAAATAAATTCCCTTGAAAAAGAATCGCACTTATTTTGAAATCGGTTATGAACGGAAAAATTGTTCATTTTTTCGGATTGGCTATGTTTAAAAGCTGCTCGTTTTTTCACAAAGATACTCAAAAATTTTTTAATTTCCCCGTAAATGGGGGAATTCGCAAAAATACAATGTAGGCAAATCCCAAAATGTGAGAGGATTTGCCTATTTTTTTTCAAGTCTTTTAAAGAAGTTGGTATATTTTGGTGAACATTACACAACATAGCATTAGTTTGAAACAAAATGAATGGAGATGTTGTGAATGTTCAATGGATTATCAATTTTACCATCAATGCTATTGGCGGGTTCGTTAGCTTTGGCGAGTGCACCGGTGGAATCTGTACAAAAGCAAAGTATGACACCATCAAATATGGAGGAAAGAGTAGCTTCTGAAAACAATCAAAACGAAACTGGGAAATCCGGAACATGGAAAACTGCACCTTCAGAGGCTGAACTTGGTCCAAACGAACAAGTACAGGGGCAACAACCTGAAAATGCAGGAGAAGAACAAAAAAATCAACAGGTCAAGTTAACGGAAGAACAAATTAAAGAACTTGATCAAATGGTGGGCGAGTTGACGGAAAAACGGAAAGAACTTATTGACAAATATGTTGAATTTGGTGTATTTCCAAAAGAGAAAGCAGAGGAAATAAAGTCCCATATTGACGAGCATTACAAAAGAATGAAAGAAGAAAACTTTTTACCCAGCCCGCATAAGCATACGAGAAAAAATGTACCACCGAAAGAGGGCGGAGAGTAATATGGCAGGCCTCAACCATGCGATGAGAACATCCCTCGAAACCTTGGTAATATCCGGACAGTAATAATGACAGGCTCTCACTCGGATGAAATCTAGCTGAGAAAATGGGGATAACCCCAAGAAAAAGAAGGACGAGCTGTCTATGGGACAAAACCATCAAAAGTTGGAACAGAACTGTCTCATAGAACGGCTGTATGGGATAAAATTAGTTGAAAAATAAGCCAAACTGTCCCATAGGCTTGCCCGACTCGCGGTCTATGGGACAAAACCATCAAAAGTTGGAACAGAACTGTCTCATAGAACGGCTGTATGGGATAAAATTAGTTGAAAAATAAGCCAAACTGTCCCATAGGCTTGCCCGACTCGCGGTCTATGGGACAAAACCATCAAAAGTTGGAACAGAACTGTCTCATAGAACGGCTGTATGGGATAAAATTAGTTGAAAAATAAGCCAAACTGTCCCATAGGCTTGCCCGACTCGCGGTCTATGGGACAAAACCATCAAAAGTTGGAACAGAACTGTCTCATAGAACGGCTGTATGGGATAAAATTAGTTGAAAAATAAGCCAAACTGTCCCATAGGCTTGCCCGACTCGCGGTCTATGGGACAAAACCATCAAAAGTTGGAACAGAACTGTCTCATAGAACGGCTGTATGGGATAAAATTAGTTGAAAAATAAGCCAAACTGTCCCATAGGCTTGCCCGACTCGCGGTCTATGGGACAAAACCATCAAAAGTTGGAACAGAACTGTCTCATAGAACGGCTGTATGGGATAAAATTAGTTGAAAAATAAGCCAAACTGTCCCATAGGCTTGCCCGACTCGCGGTCTATGGGACAAAACCATCAAAAGTTGGAACAGAACTGTCTCATAGAACGGCTGTATGGGATAAAATTAGTTGAAAAATAAGCCAAACTGTCCCATAGGCTTGCCCGACTCGCGGTCTATGGGACAAAACCATCAAAAGTTGGAACAGAACTGTCTCATAGAACGGCTGTATGGGATAAAATTAGTTGAAAAATAAGCCAAACTGTCCCATAGGCTTGCCCGACTCGCGGTCTATGGGACAAAACCATCAAAAGTTGGAACAGAACTGTCTCATAGAACGGCTGTATGGGATAAAATTAGTTGAAAAATAAGCCAAACTGTCCCATAGGCTTGCCCGACTCGCGGTCTATGGGACAAAACCATCAAAAGTTGGAACAGAACTGTCTCATAGAACGGCTGTATGGGACAAAATTAATTGAAAAATAAGCCAAACTGTCCCATAGGCTTGCCCGATTTGCATTCTATTGGACAAAACCATTTGAAAATCAAGTAGAACTGTCTCATAGAACGGCTGTATGGGACAAAATTAGTTGGAAAATAAGCCAAACTGTCCCATAGGCTTGCTTGATTTGCGTTCTATGGGACAAAACCATCAAAAAATGGAACAAAAATGTCTCATAGCCCGGCTGTATGGGACAAATTTGGTTGAAAGGTAAGCCAAACTGTCTCATAGAAACGAACAATCAGCTATCTATAGGACAAAACCCATCTGAAAATTAATGAAAATGTCCCATAGAAAAGCCAATATGAGAGAAAAATTAGGGAAAAGTGTCCCATATCTCTAGCGGATAAAGCAGCAACAAAAAAATAAGGTGAACCGTCCTCCCAAAACGAGACCCCAGAAGCACCACCTCACAAGAACAAAACCAGCTTCAAAAAAATATCGCCAAATACGTCGGGCAACAAGGTTGATAAACTTGTTGCCCGATGTTTATGATAGAGGTAAACTATAGCGTGAACGGCAAATTGAATTAATTTGGAAGGTGCATTGAATGGAAGATAAAATGTTTTCAAAAGATCCACGTTTTAAAGTAGCGAAAAGAGAGGCATGGATAGGTGTGGGGCTCGTAGTTATTAATTTTCTTTGGTGGTTTGGTTTCGCTTATGGTCTTTCGAAAGGTTCACCAACCGAATATACATACATACTTGGGTTCCCGGCCTGGTTTGTCTACAGTTGCATTGGCGGCTTAATCATAATGTCCATTCTTATTACATTTGTCGTAAAAGTACTTTTTAAAGAAGTCCCCTTTGATGAAGAGGAACAATCAGCTGAGGAAGCAAATAAAGGGGGATTATGATGAGTTTGGGGATTTTATTACCGCTATTATTTTTTCTTTTTATCATATTCTTTGTTGGAATGTGGACGAATAAATATGTCAGCCAATCTGATTCGTTTCTCCACGAATATTTTCTCGGCAGCCGTAATATGGGCGGATTTATTCTAGCCATGACGATGATGGCAACTTACGGAAGTGCCAGCAGCTTTATCGGCGGTCCGGGCGTAGCATATTCCACCGGCCTCGGTTGGGTTCTTTTATCGATGGCCCAACTTCCTGCAGGCTATTTTGTCCTGATGATTCTCGGGAAAAAATTTGCCATCGTTGCCAGGCAATATCATTCAGTAACTTTAATTGATTTTTTAAAAAGTCGTTATCAAAGTGAACTTGTCGGACTATTGGCTGCACTTAACATTATTATTTTCCTGTTTTCATCAATGGCAGCGCAATGGGTCGGTGGTGCAAGATTGATAGAATCACTGCTCGATATACCGTACTGGTTAGCATTATTGATTTTTGCCCTTTCCGTCATGATTTATGTTGTTGTCGGGGGATTCCGTGCGGTTGCCTTAACAGACACGATTTTAGGTGCGGTGATGTTTTTTGGAACGTTGATTTTACTGATGGCGACGATTATTGCAGGTGGTGGGGTAACGAATATTATGGAAAAACTCGTTGTCATTGATCCGGACCTGATTAGTCCGTTTGGCGCGAATGGGGAGTTAAGTCCGTTATATGTGTCTTCCTATTGGATATTGGTTGGTGTCGGGGTCGTTGGCTTGCCACAAATTGTTGTCCGGGCAATGTCGTATAAAAATGCAAAAGCGATGCATCAAGCCATCATCATCAGTACTGTTTTTGTCGGTATTATTATGCTCGGAATGCATTTAATTGGAGTGTTTGCACGTGCCATTAATCCGAATATTGCTGTAGGTGATACGGTGATGCCTACAATTGCGATGGAAGTTTTACCGCCCGTATTAGCCGGTGTTGTTCTTGCCGCACCAATGGCAGCGATTATCTCAACGGTGAATGCGCTCCTAATTATGGTCAGCTCTGCGGTTGTTAAAGATATATACTTAAGCTACATCAACGGGGATGCGCAAGAAAGGAGAATTCGGAAAATCAGTTATACCGTAACGGCTGTACTGGGAGTTATCGTTTTCTTTATGGCATTATCACCACCGGACTTTCTAATTTGGTTGAACTTATTTTCCTTTGGGGGATTGGAGGCAGCGTTTATTTGGCCGGTGATTTTAGGGCTATATTGGAAAAAAGGCAATCGCTACGGTGCCATTTGGTCCATGATTGTCGGCGTTAGTTCTTATATTTTATTTCATACGTATTACCCGAACGCATTCGGTATGCATACAGTTGTCATGCCGGTCGTACTGTCACTAATCACCTTTGTTGTTGCCAGTATTTTTACAGATAAAAAAATTGTGTACAAGCCATTAAAGCAGGTTGATTAGACACAGCAGATAAAAAAGTTCACCAAACGAAAAACCCGAGAATGTTAATGTTTTACATTCACGGGTTTTCCGGTTTTGGCATCGAAGGACAGGACCTTGAAACTTCACTTCATTAAAAAAAGATTATTAGGACACTGATAGATATCGCATTACTACGGTACAAAATATTATACTTTGAGCGCTCGGATTATAAAAAATCAGCTTTTTAGTGCTAAAAATTATATCCACCCATTTTCACGTGCTTTTTCAATTGCTTGCTGTCTTGATTCGACTTCAAGCTTTTGAATGGCGGAAGAAAAATAGTTTCTAACGGTTCCATTTGTTAGAAATAGCGTTTTACCAATGTCATGCGTCGTCTTTCCTTCCTTAGCCATTCTTAATACTTCAATTTCACGATCGGTTAAAGGGTTTTCTTGTTTTATAAAAAGGGTCGCAGCTAAGTCTGTACTGATTACACGTTCGCCATTCATTACTTTCCGAATAGCTTCGATTAAATAATCAATCGGTTCATCTTTTAACAAATAGCCTTCCACTTTTGCATCCATCGCCTTTTGTAAATAGCCTGGGCGCGCAAAAGTTGTTACAATAATAATTTTGCATGTGCTTCCAGCATGTCTAAGTTTTTCAGCTAATTCAAGACCCGTTATTGATGGAATTTCAATATCAAGTAAACAGACGTCTGGTTCATATCTCTGAATTGCCTCCCAAGCTGCTTTCCCATCGGATACTTCTGCTAGGACTTCAATGTCATTTTCCAATTTTAATAAAGAAGTGAGTGCACCACGAAGCATTTTCTGATCTTCTGCAATGATCACTCGTATCATATGGCATTTCCTCCTTCATTTGTATGAACCGGAACTTTTAAAGTGATGGAAACACCTTTATTCAAAGAACCATTCACTTCAGCCGTACCGTTCAGCTTTTCCATTCGTTCTTGTATCGACCGGATGCCATTCCCATATCCCTTTTTTAAATCACCGTTTCCATCATCCCATATTTGAATATGATACATTTTATCTTGATAATATTTTGTAATCATACAATGCTTTGCTTGACTATGTTTTATTATATTTGTAATTGATTCCCGTAGAGAAAGTGCCAGCATCGTTTCCGTGACACTTGATAATAAAGGAAGTTTTTCTTTCTCCACAATCGTTAATTCGATCCCGACTGTTTGTAAAATCTTTTTTGATTCTTCAATCTCCTTCTCCAGTGAAACAAAATTCATATCTGTCACCAGTTCTCTTATTTGTTTTAGCGCAAATCGAGAAGAGTTCAGAATATCTTTCATCTCTTCCTTCGCTTGTTTTGCATCTGTTTCTACTAATTTTATCGTCAGTTCGCTTTTAAGCTTAATCATTGTTAATGTTTGACCAAGTGTATCATGAAGGTCTCTGGCAATCCAATGCCTTTCCTCTTCTTGTATATAACGTTCCAGCTGAGCATTTGCTGTATCGAGCTTTCCTTGAAGAGCCTTTGCCTTTTCCTTTGTATAAACGACAAATGGAATAAATAGTTGGACAATCATAAAAGGAAGTAACATCGAGTTGGCAAAAAGGAAGGGATGTCCATCAGTCAGCCAATTAAATAAGCAATACACCATGACAATTCCAACCATCCCTATACCAATATAGATTTTGCGTTTTGCCCTTCCTAACAGATCGGCATAAATAAACCCATATAAAAGCAGCCACTTTTGTAGGAAAACTCCTAAAATGACAAGACTACCGAACCCGGAAAAACAACCTACAAGCAAACGCCAATCTCGATACCATAAACAAACATAGTGAGATAATAACACAATGGAGATGAGCAAAAGCTTTCCCGAAAGACCAAGGCTGCTTTCTGTTTTTATAACTTTATAGATTAAGAAAACAATTGCAACTATATCAATAAGTAGATATTTTTCTACTTGATCAATAGGGTATAGCTTTTTAAAAGTCATGCAAAACACCTCTTCTCGTTCGCACTGAAAAAGTCCATTTTTATAAAAGATAACCATCATATACAATTTTTGTGGTTCACCAATTGAAGTTATTGTAGATATCTGATAAAATCTATTTGGATGCTAATCCTTTTTTGTCTTTCGGGGGTTTTTGATTGTCTGTAAACCTGTGTAGTTTTCCCATCCCTTACTAAATGTAGGGTTTCCTCTATCTCTGCTATAATTACTGCCGAATAAAACTTACTATATTTTTTCTTGTTGTTTCCATGGGCCCTAGTTTAAATTTTTGCAACCACAAGGAAGCAAATCCAATTTGGAAAGACGTAATAAGGAACCATATTAAAACAATCGTTACTGAGTCAACTTTATTTCCTAATCCAAATCCCCATCCGTAAAATAGAATCGAACAAATTAAATTTTGCATCAAATAACAGCTTAATGACATTCTTCCGACCTTTTCGAGTTTATTCCATAACCAAAACTGTGCTGTTCTTTCAAAGACTTTTGAAATGAGTGCTAAATATCCTAAAGACAAGATAGGAGCAAATAAATAACGAATTGGAAAATCAAACACACCACCTGGAACAAAATAAAGTAAATTCAATGGCAATCCTATATAAAAACCGAGTTTAAATAATTTCTCCCGTTTTTTCTTCCCTTGGTCATCTGGCGCAAAGAAACCTGCTCTCATTAGCCGTACGCCTAATAAGAAAAGAAAAATATTCATAGGAATCACAAATAAAACCTCAATTCTAAGCAAAATAAAATTCATGAACCGATATTGTATCTGCTCGAACCAGCTTCCATCTTTATAAAGTGACACGATACCACTCATTTCACCTAATGATATATTCGCAGATGAACCAAAATAAACCCCGATGATTAAAAGAGATAGCATGATTGTTGCATGAAAACCGCCAATCATTTTCATCGCTTTCGAAATTACCCGGTCTCCTCGTTTTACAATCCATGCAACAATAATCGCAGCAATACCATAACTCATTAAAATATCGTATTCCATCACCAATATAAAATGGATGAAGCCTTCTGTTATTAAAATTATAGAAGTCCAAATATACACCCCTGGCCAAGCTGTGTTATTTTTTAATGATTGCCGGTATTTTAATTCAAGTCCTACACCAAACATTATCGTTAATAAACCGAGCATTTTTCCATTCACGAAAAATAATACTAAAATTCTAATAAAATCTTGAAAGGAAGTCCACCAATAGTGATCAAATGTAAATATATAGGACAAATCCCCTAAGTGAGCAAAAATCCAAATATTTGTTCCAAGTGTACCAAGCACTGCAAAACCTCTCAGTATATCCAGTAAGCGAATTCTTTTTTCTGACATATGTCCGTTCAGTCCCCTTTCGTCATAAGTTGCTTTTATTATAGATGCGAAAGGAAAGTAGCGGTATTCACAGGAATCAGGACTGTTTTAATGACATGTGTCATATTGCAAATAAAAAACCGGACAGCAACTTATGCATCCGGTTTTTTTCTCAGATATGGTGAAAAAGTTTATTTCTTTAAATCTTCCCCAATAATACGCACTTCTCGTTCCAAAGAAACGCCGAATTTTTCCTTCACGGTTTTTTGAACATGTTCGATTAACGAAATATACTCAGTTGCCGTTGCATTATTAATATTAACAATAAAACCGGCATGTTTTTTCGATACTTCTGCACCGCCAATTCGCGTTCCTTGTAAACCACTGTCTTGGATTAACTTTCCGGCAAAATACCCCGGCGGCCGTTTAAAGACACTGCCACAAGATGGATACTCGAGCGGCTGCTTCGACTCACGCTTAAATGTTAAATCATCCATAACGGCTTTAATTTCTTCATAATTTCCTTCTTTTAATTGAAAAGTCGCCTCTAAAACAAAATCACCATTTTCAGCAATATTACTGTGACGATAGCTGAGATCCAAGTCCTTGGCGTCCCGTTTAACTATCTCACCATGTTTATCCACAACAAGACAACTTTCGAGAACGTCTTTCATTTCACCACCATATGCACCGGCATTCATAAACACCGCACCGCCAACCGTTCCGGGGATCCCACAGGCAAATTCCAAACCGGTTAAGTGTGCTTCCAAAGCTTTTCTTGAAGTATCAATGATTGAAGCGCCACTTTGAGCGATGATCTTTTTACCTGTTGCCGTAATTTTATTTAAGTTTGCCAAAGAAAGAACAACACCACGGATCCCGCCGTCGCGAACAATTAAATTTGAGCCATTCCCGATCAAAGTTAACGGGATATTTTCACCATGGCATAGCCTAACAACCTTTTGTACTTGTTCATATTGATCCGGGGTTACAAAAAAATCTGCCTTGCCACCTAATTTTGTATACGTATGTTTTCGCAAATATTCGTCACAAGCAATATGTTTTTCATCAAGGATATTTAATAAACGATTGTAAATTCCAGTCTTCATCATCGAGTCATTCCTTTTTTGGGTAAGTAAAAAATAAAAATGGAGCGCTAAAAATTATCGTCACTCTTATTTATATTACGTGGAAAAAGATGAATTCGCAATAGGGCATAAATATTAGTAACTGACAAAAGAAAATATATCATTTTCCCGGGTATGTTAAGTAAAAAACCGACTTATCTACAACTGGTATCACTTTCCGGCTGGACCATCCCTTTTAAAAATGAACATAAGATAAAATTTGCCTAATTTTAATTCCAATAATATTCGAGGGATTAATTTATGCAACTTGAGAGCGTCCTTAATAAATGAAAAAATATTGACTGAGACAATAAAATTGTGTAAAGTAAATATTGTCTAGGACAATAAATTAAAAAGTGAATTAGGAGGAGAACTTATGAAAAAAATAGGAAAATTCATTTTGTGGGTAGTTGGTATATTCATTATACTTGGTGTCATTGGGGCTTTGATGGGTGATGATGGAGACTCTACGAAAGGCAATAATTCAACTACCGCCTCATCAAAAGTAGATTCTGAGGTGAAAAATACTGATCAGAAAGAGGAAAAGAAAGTCCATGCGATTGGTGAAAAAGTTGAAGTTGGTAAACTTGCTTACACCGTTTCAAACGTTGAAACAACGAATGAATTAAAATCTGATAATGAATATATTGAACCTGCAACAACGGACGGACAGTTTGTTGTCATTGATATTGAAGCATTTAATAACGATAAAGAAACAAGAATGGTCGATAGCAGCATGTTTAAAATCAAAGACAATCAAGGAAGAGAATTTGAGCCGACAACGGATACGGACGTCATGATGGCATTGGGAGATTTTGCCGACTTTTTCTTACAAGATATCAATCCGGGAATCTCAAAAACTGGAAAACTTGTATTTGAACTGCCAAGTGATGCAACCAGTTTCTCTTTAGAAGTTTCCAGTGGCTTTGGTTTTGCTGGCGGTGATTATGAAACGATTCAACTTAAATAAAGATACAATGAGGGGCATAATCGCCCCTAGCCATTTCCTCTTAATTACCCAAAATATTCATCCCCCCACATTGTAAAGCCTATTTAAAGCTTGTATAATAAAGACATATTGACTAGGACAATAGTTTGTGGGGTGAAAGATTGAATGGCCTCGAATAT
>ERZ777010.232-NODE-232-length-68268-cov-10.730931_pt1 | contig 68268 bp, 74 predicted proteins | sample MGYA00374963_ERZ777010 | MGnify/ENA primary metagenome ERZ777010 (study PRJEB29309, sample SAMN06268256) | bioreactor metagenome | isolation source: Joint BioEnergy Institute, California, USA | place: USA:Joint BioEnergy Institute, California, USA | collected...
ACCTCCCACATCATCGCAAGTCCATGACCAACATTCAATATTGTACTAAAATGCCTAGAGCAGCGCAAGTTTTTTCTTGGGTTTCAGGCCATTTCCATACTTGCCGCCCCGCTTGCAAACGAACCAATTTATAATACCGGCTTCCCGGAAAAATCGCAAGGGGGGACTCTTTCCCAGTTCACTTTCCGCCTGTCTCTCAACCCGCACAAGGTGTTATTATAATATATTAGGAAGAAACGCAAATGAAGGAGGTTCGCACCGAATGACCGAACCCGTACAAACTCCCTATGAACTGATTGGCGGCGCTGAAACGTTGTCGCGCCTTGTCGATACGTTTTATGACCTTGTCAAGCAAAATCCCGTAATCAGTCCACTTTTCCCGGATGATTTAAGCCCCGTCAAGGAACGGCAGTACATGTTTCTCACCCAGTTTCTCGGCGGGCCTCCGCTGTATACGGAGCACCGCGGCCATCCCATGCTGCGCGCCCGTCACATGCGCTTTCCCATCGGCGTCAAGGAGGCGGAAGCCTGGCTGTCCTGCATGAATGAAGCCATGGACCGGACAGGTTTGAAAGGGGAAATTCGCGAGTTCATCTTTGAACGGTTGCGAATCACCGCCCACCACATGATTAACCGCTGGGATGAGGCACAATAATCGCGGCAGCAAAAAGCGTAGGGTTGAATCCAATCCCTACGCTTTTGTCGTCGTATCTCTCTGCAGGGCCGATGCCGGGGTTTGGCCGGGCAACTGTCTGGAACCCAGATATACCCCTGTTACAATCATGACGAAGGCCAACAGATGCACCAGCTTCAGCGGCTCACCCAAAAACAGCGCCGCCGACAAAAGACTGGCTAGCGGCATTCCATTCAGGAAAATCGCCGTTCTGCTTGCCCCCAGCTGCCGGATCCCGTAATTCCACCCCAAAGTCCCCAGGGCAGAAGCGAAAACGGCCGATACAAACATGACCCCCCACTGCGTGCCGCTGATCTCAACAGCTGCGTAGTAGGAAAGGGGGTGGTTCAGCAGAGCAGCCAGGCTGAGGAACACCACGCCGAATACTTGTGCCCAAGCGGTCACCTGCATCACGGGCACGCCGCGCATGACCAGCTTGCGAATGAGAATACCTCCCGTCACGTACATCAGCATGGAGACAAACATGATCGCATCGCCAATCCCTTCCAGCTCCACGTTTCCGTGCTGGGAAAGGACGACCAGCAGCACTCCGGAAAAACCGATGGCGATCCCCGCAGCCTTGCGCCAGGTCATCGGTTCGCCCAGGAAGAGCATGGCCAGCAGCGAGGTCACCAACGGATTCAGACTGAGAATCAAGGATGCGTTCCCGGCGGTTGTATATTCCACACCAATCGCCAGGGTAATTTGATGCATCGCAATCGAACTGGCACCGACTCCGGCTACAAGCAGCCACTCCGCCTTGACCAATTTCCGTTTGCGATATTTCAGCAGAACCGGCAAAAAACAAACGCCTGCCAGCACCATGCGCAAGGTGGAAACATAGAGGGGCGGCAACGCCGTCAAATACTTCACCATCACCACATTCAAGCCCCAAAATGAAACCACGATTGCCAACATTGCATACAGGAATCGCTCACTGATTTTCATACTGCATCCCCAATTCAGAATCAATGTTGGTATTGTAACATATCCTTTCGCTTTCCCATTACAAAATGATTTGATGGGTCCCATCAAAAATATCGATGAAACACCCTTCGCCGCCGGTCCGTTTGTTTGCGCCTGCACAGAAAAAACCCGACAACCAAAGGTTGTCGGGCGTCGGGTTTGGCATGTTTTTCAGCAATTCCTATTCGATGATCTCGGAAACAACGCCAGCGCCTACGGTACGGCCGCCTTCGCGAATCGCGAAGCGAGTACCTTGTTCCATCGCAACCGGTGCGATCAGTTCAACGGTGAACGCGGTGTTGTCGCCAGGCATTACCATTTCAACGCCTTCCGGCAGTTGGATGATGCCGGTTACGTCAGTGGTACGGAAGTAGAATTGCGGACGGTAGTTTGCGAAGAAAGGAGTATGACGTCCGCCTTCTTCTTTGGACAGAACGTAAACTTCTGCTTTGAATTTGGTGTGCGGTTTTACAGTACCCGGTTTTGCCAAGCATTGTCCACGTTCGATGTCTTTACGTTCGATACCGCGCAGCAGTGCACCGATGTTGTCACCGGCTTCAGCTTGATCCAGCAGTTTGCGGAACATCTCAACACCGGTTACAGTGGTGGTGCGGGTTTCTTCAGCCAGACCAACGATTTCTACTTGGTCACCCACTTTTACAGTACCGCGTTCAACACGGCCGGTAGCAACCGTACCGCGACCGGTAATGGTGAATACGTCCTCAACAGGCATCAGGAACGGTTTGTCGGTTTCGCGTTGAGGAGTCGGGATGTAGTTGTCAACTGCATCCATCAGCTCAAGAATTTTTTGTGCCCATTCGCCAGTCGGGTTATCCAGCGCTTCTTTTGCGGAACCTTTGATCACCGGAATCTCGTCGCCCGGGAACTCGTATTGAGACAGCAGGTCGCGGATTTCCATTTCAACCAGTTCCAGCAGTTCTTCGTCGTCAACCATGTCACATTTGTTCATGAATACGACGATGTACGGAACGCCTACTTGGCGGGACAGCAGGATGTGTTCGCGCGTTTGCGGCATCGGACCGTCAGCTGCGGATACAACCAGGATCGCGCCGTCCATTTGAGCAGCACCGGTAATCATGTTTTTCACGTAGTCAGCGTGTCCGGGGCAGTCAACGTGTGCATAGTGACGTTTTTCGGTTTCGTACTCAACGTGTGCAGTGTTAATGGTAATCCCGCGCTCTTTTTCTTCCGGAGCAGCGTCGATGGAGTCGTAAGCCATAGCTTTGGCTTTCCCTTGTTGTGCCAATACGGTAGTGATGGCAGCAGTCAGAGTTGTTTTCCCGTGGTCAACGTGACCGATCGTACCAATGTTAACGTGCGGTTTCGTACGCTCAAATTTTTCTTTTGCCATGAGAGCTGAGCCTCCTTAGATAAAGGGTTTTATAATTGTGAAGAAAGGTTTACCCTACCTCTGGTTTCCCTTCAATATTGTAAACCTTTCCTGATTCCAAATAAAGGCGTACCCGAAAATTATTCGCCTTTCGATTTCTTGACGATCTCGTCAGCAATGTTTTTCGGCACTTCTTCGTAGTGGTCGAGCACCATGGAGTAAACGCCGCGGCCTTGGGTACGGGAACGAAGTACGGTAGAGTAACCGAACATTTCCGAGAGCGGAACCATCGCGCGGATCACTTGTGCGTTTGCACGAGCTTCCATGCCTTCGATGCGTCCGCGGCGGGAGTTCAGGTCACCCATGACATCGCCCATGTACTCTTCCGGAACCGTGACTTCCACCTTCATGATCGGCTCAAGCAGAACAGGGTTACATTTTTTCGCAGCTTCCTTCAGTGCGAGAGAACCTGCCACTTTGAACGCCATTTCGGAAGAGTCGACGTCATGGTAGCTACCGTCAAACAGCGTAGCCTTGATATCTACCAGCGGATATCCGGCAAGCACGCCGTTTTTCATCGCTTCTTCGATCCCTGCTTGGACAGCCGGGATGTATTCTTTCGGAACGACACCGCCGACAATCTTGTTCTCGAACTGGAAGCCCTGACCTGGTTCCAGCGGAGAGAATTCGACCCAGACGTGACCGTATTGACCACGGCCACCGGTCTGACGGACAAACTTTCCTTCCACTTTCGCGGTGCCGCGGAATGTCTCGCGGTATGCAACCTGCGGAGCCCCAACGTTGGACTCGACTTTAAATTCGCGTTTCAGACGGTCGACAATGATCTCCAGGTGAAGCTCACCCATACCGGAGATGATGGTTTGGCCTGTCTCTTCGTCTGTATGGGCACGGAAGGTTGGGTCTTCTTCGGCCAGTTTGGACAACCCAATGCTCATTTTGTCCTGGTCGGCCTTGGACTTCGGTTCGATTGCAACCGAGATAACCGGTTCCGGGAACTCCATCGACTCCAGGATGACAGGAGCCTTCTCATCACACAAAGTATCGCCGGTCGTGGTGTCTTTCAAACCTACCGCCGCTGCAATGTCACCGGCGTATACCGTGGAGATCTCTTCGCGGTGGTTCGCGTGCATTTGCAGAATGCGGCCGACGCGTTCACGTTTGCCCTTCGTCGAGTTGAGCACGTAGGAGCCGGAGTTGAGCACACCGGAGTAAACGCGGAAGAACGTCAGACGGCCAACGTACGGGTCGCTCATGATTTTGAACGCCAGTGCGGAGAACGGGCCGTTGTCGTCAGCCGGGCGTTCCACCACTTCATCCGAATCCGGCAACGTACCCTTGATGGGCGGGATATCCACCGGGGACGGCAGATAGTATACGACGTTGTCCAGCATCGGCTGAACGCCCTTGTTGCGGTAGGAAGAACCGCACATAACCGGCGTCAGCTTGCACTCAATCGTGCCCTTGCGCAATCCTCTGCGGATTTCTTCAACGGTCAGCTCTTCGCCTTCCAGGTACTTCATCATCAGCTCTTCGTCCTGCTCGGCAGCAGCTTCCACCAGAGCCAGGTGAAGTTCTTCACACTTCTCCTTCAGCTCGGCAGGAATTTCCGTCTCTTCCGCCAGTTTGCCCAGGTCGTCCTTGTAGATAATCGCCTTCATTTCGACCAGGTCAACCATCCCGACAAACGAGTCTTCAGCCCCGATCGGATATTGCACCGGAACCGGGTTTGCACCGAGACGGGTCTTGATCTGCTCCACGCACATGTCGAAGTTGGCGCCGATGATATCCATTTTGTTGATGTAGCACAGACGCGGCACGCCGTAGCGGTCAGCCTGACGCCATACGGTTTCGGTTTGCGGCTCAACGCCACCTTTCGCGTCAAAAACGGTTACGGCACCGTCCAGCACGCGGAGGGAGCGTTCAACTTCCACTGTGAAGTCTACGTGTCCGGGCGTATCGATGATGTTGATTCGATGGCCTTTCCATTGAGCGGTTGTGGCAGCCGAGGTGATGGTAATACCGCGCTCTTGCTCTTGTTCCATCCAGTCCATGGTTGCAGAACCTTCATGCGTTTCACCAATCTTGTGAACGCGACCGGTGTAGAACAGAATACGCTCGGTAGTTGTCGTCTTACCGGCATCGATGTGAGCCATGATCCCGATATTACGCGTATTCGGCAATGAGAACTCGCGAGCCATTAGGTATGCTCCTTCCTTACTCGAGTGTAAAAGGATAAGGGCGTCCAAAACGGACACCCGTGTTGGATCCTACCAACGATAGTGAGCAAACGCCTTGTTCGCTTCAGCCATCTTGTGCGTATCTTCACGTTTCTTCACGGCTGCACCGGTGTTGTTGGCAGCGTCAATGATTTCGTTGGCCAGACGCTGTTCCATGGTTTTCTCGCTGCGGGTGCGGGCGTAGTTAACCAGCCAACGCAGCCCCAGAGATGTACGGCGCTCCGGTCTTACTTCGACAGGAACCTGATAGTTTGCACCACCTACACGGCGTGCTCTTACCTCCAGAACCGGCATCACGTTTTTCAACGCTTCTTCAAATACTTCCATCGGATTGCGCCCTGTGCGCTCCTGAATGATGTTAAATGCGTTGTAGAGGATATTCTGAGCTACACCGCGTTTTCCGTCAATCATCAGGCGGTTGATCAGACGAGTTACCAGTTTGCTGTTGTAAATCGGATCAGGCAACACGTCACGACGGGGTACAGGACCTTTACGAGGCATCGTATTCCCTCCTTCTTGTGAAATGTTTATCACGCTGCGTTATCAGCGCAGAAATTACTTCTTGGCAGCAGCTTGACCTGGTTTCGGACGCTTGGTTCCGTATTTGGAACGCCCTTGCTTCCGGTTGTTCACACCGGCAGTGTCAAGCGCACCGCGGACAATGTGGTAACGAACCCCCGGCAAGTCTTTTACACGGCCGCCGCGAACCAGCACAACGCTGTGCTCTTGCAGGTTGTGGCCGATCCCACCGATGTAGGCTGTTACCTCGATTCCGTTTGTCAAACGCACACGAGCGTATTTCCGCAGCGCGGAGTTTGGTTTTTTCGGAGTCATGGTACCTACACGGGTACAAACACCACGTTTTTGAGGAGAGCTTTGGTTGGTCAAGGTCTTTTTGAAGCTGTTGTATCCCTTTTGCAGAGCAGGGGATTTTGACTTCACGACCTTGTCTTGGCGACCTTTGCGCACCAATTGGTTAATTGTAGGCATGATGTTACCTCCCTTCTTAATACCCAATCTCAAGACCACAGATCCAGGTGAGTCATTTTAGGGTCAAATAGAAAGTTCTTGTCCAGTTCCTCGACAACAAATCGCCGAATCGCTGACAAAAACATCGTTAACCACTTTTTTTGATTGCGGCCGCAGCCGCACCCACTTCAATTCCGCACGCCTTGCCCAGGCGGCGCATGGAATCGACGTGGACAACTGGCACACCCTTCTCTTTGCAGAGGAGTTCAACCTTCTGGGTCAGCCGCGGATCTGCGTCATCGGCAATGTACACTGTTTCCACCTGACCGTTTTCCACAGCTTTCATCGTCTGCTTGACCCCGATGGTCAACTCCTTGGCCCTCTCTACTTTTTCATAAGACATGAAATCATATCCTCCAAAGTACAGATATCAGGCACACTTGAATATAATAGCAGGTAGGCAATTCGATGTCAATGCCACGTGTCATTTGTTTTTGGATCGTTACCAAAAAGGAAAAACGCCCGCTGAAAAGACGGGCGTTTTCGCTTTCCTATTCTACAGAAACGGTTTCCTGCTGTTCTGCTTCCGCAGCTTCCGCTTCCAGTTCGGCCTTGGTTTTCACCTTGATGCCGCGGTAGCGGGCCATGCCCGTGCCGGCAGGAACCAGTTTTCCGATAATCACGTTTTCTTTCAGGCCAAGCAGCCGGTCCACCTTGCCCTTGATCGCCGCATCGGTCAGGACGCGCGTTGTTTCCTGGAAGGATGCCGCCGACAGGAAGGAGTCCGTCTCCAGCGAGGCCTTGGTAATCCCCAGCAGAACCGGGCGGCCCACAGCCGGGTTCTTGCCTTCCAGCAACACTTTTTCGTTCGCTTTTTCAAACTCCGGCACTTCCACGTACGAGCCGGGCAGCAAATCGGTATCTCCGCTGTCAATGACGCGCAGCTTGCGAAGCATTTGACGAATCATGACTTCGACGTGCTTGTCATTGATTTCCACACCCTGCAGGCGATACACCTTTTGCACCTCTTGCAGGATGTAGTTGGAAACGCCGCGCACGCCGCGAACTTTCAGCATTTCTTTCGGGTCTACGGAGCCTTCCGTAAGCTCATCACCAGCATTCAGCTTGGTGCCGACAGAGACCTTGATCCGGGCACCGTACGGCGTGGAGTAGACCTTGCTTTCCGCTTCGCCCTGCACGACGATTTCGCGGCGGTCTTTGCCTTCGCGAATTTCGACGACTTCCCCGTCGATTTCCGAGATAACGGCCTGCCCTTTCGGATTGCGCGCTTCAAACAGCTCCTGAATCCGCGGCAAACCTTGCGTGATGTCGTCTCCGGCAACCCCACCGGTGTGGAAGGTGCGCATCGTCAACTGGGTACCCGGTTCGCCAATCGACTGGGCAGCGATGATCCCGACTGCTTCGCCCACTTCCACTTCCTGCCCGGTCGCCAGGTTGCGGCCGTAGCAGAGTTTGCAGACACCATGCGGAGTGCGGCAACCCAGGACGCTGCGGATGTATACCTTGGTAATCCCCGCTTTTTCAATTTGCTCCGCAATTTCTTCAGTAATCATCTGGTTGCGGCCCACGATGATTTCGCCCGTCTCGGGGTGGCGCAAGGTTTCAAAGCAGGTGCGGCCCACCAGACGGTCGGACAGTTTTTCGATCTCCTCTTTTCCGTCCTTGATCGCGGTGACCTCAATTCCCTTGTCCGTACCGCAGTCTTCTTCGCGCACGATCACATCCTGCGCAACGTCGACGAGGCGGCGGGTCAGGTAACCCGAGTCGGCAGTGCGCAGCGCCGTGTCGGCGAGACCTTTCCGCGCACCGTGCGTGGAAATGAAGTATTCCAACACGGTCAAGCCTTCACGGAAATTGGAGCGGATCGGCAACTCGATGATGCGGCCGGACGGGTTCGCCATCAGCCCGCGCATGCCGGCCAGCTGCGTGATCTGCGATACGTTACCGCGCGCCCCGGAGTTGGCCATCATGTAGATCGCATTGAACTTATCCATCGACTTCATCAGAACGTCGGTCACTTCATCCTTGGCCTTGGACCAGATGGCAATGACGCGGTCGTAGCGTTCGTCTTCGGTAATCAAACCGCGGCGGTACTGCCTCATGACCGTTTCGACCTTCTGATCCGCTTCTGCGAGAATCTCCTGTTTTTTCTCCGGCACGACGATGTCGGCTACGGCGATGGTAATGCCCGCCTTTGTCGAGTAGGCAAAGCCCAATTCCTTGATCTTGTCGAGGATAACGGACGTCTGCATCGTGCCAAAGCGGCGGAAGCACTCGGAGATGATCGTTCCCAGGAAGCCTTTTTTCACCGCTCCGGAATCCGGCAGATTCTGGATAAATTCTTTTACGTTGACGCCCTTTTCAAAGATGAAGTACTTATCCGGAACCTGATTTTGCAGGTTGCTCTTGGTCGGTTCATTGATATACGGCAGCTCGGGCGGGAAGATCTCGTTGAAGATGATCTTTCCGACTGTGGTGACGAGCAGCGCGTTTTGCTGTTTTTCCGTAAAGCTGGTCTTTTTCAGGCTCTTGGCCGGCAACGCGATCCGGGTATGCAAGGTGATATACCCTTGCTCGTACGCTGCAATCGCATCGTGCGGATCGCGGTATACCGTACCTTCGTTCCTGTCTCCCTCGCGCTCCAGCGTCAGGTAGTAGGAACCCAGCACCATGTCCTGGGACGGCGTAACGACCGGTTTTCCGTCTTTCGGGTTCAGGATGTTTTGCGCCGCCATCATCAGGACGCGGGCTTCCGCCTGAGCCTCGGCGGAAAGGGGAACGTGCACGGCCATCTGGTCGCCGTCAAAGTCCGCGTTGTATGCCGTACAAACGAGCGGGTGCAGGCGAATCGCTCGTCCTTCGACGAGAACGGGCTCGAACGCCTGGATCCCCAAACGGTGCAGCGTGGGGGCGCGGTTCAAGAGGACAGGGTGTTCGCGAATCACATCTTCGAGAACGTCCCACACTTCCGGCTGAACGCGTTCCACCTTGCGCTTGGCGCTCTTGATGTTGTGAGCGAGCCCTTTGGCAACCAGTTCCTTCATCACGAACGGCTTGAACAACTCCAGCGCCATTTCCTTCGGCAGGCCGCACTGGTACATTTTCAGGTTCGGCCCGACGACAATAACGGAACGGCCGGAGTAGTCCACGCGCTTCCCGAGCAGGTTTTGACGGAAGCGGCCCTGTTTCCCCTTCAGCATGTGGCTGAGCGACTTCAGCGGACGGTTGCCCGGTCCGGTGACAGGACGTCCGCGGCGTCCGTTGTCAATGAGCGCGTCCACCGCTTCCTGCAGCATCCGTTTCTCGTTTTGCACGATGATGTCCGGCGCGCCCAGCTCAAGCAGCCGTTTCAGACGGTTGTTCCGGTTGATGACCCGGCGGTACAGGTCGTTCAGGTCGGAAGTGGCGAAGCGTCCGCCGTCCAGTTGCACCATCGGGCGCAGTTCCGGCGGAATGACCGGCAGCACGTCCAGGACCATCCATTCCGGACGGTTTCCGGAGTTGCGGAACGCCTCCAGCACTTCCAGGCGTTTGATCGCCCGGTTGCGGCGCTGTCCTTGCGCTGTTTTCAGCTCTTCCTTCAGCTTTTCCACTTCTTTGTTCAGGTCGATTTCGGCCAGCAGGCGCTTGATCGCTTCCGCTCCCATCATCGCCGTGAAGGAATTTCCGTACTTCTCGCGGTAGTTGCGGTACTCCTTCTCCGACAAAAGCTGCTTCTTGTCGAGCGGAGTATCGCCCGGATCGACTACGACATAAGAAGCAAAGTAGATGACTTCTTCCAGCGAGCGGGGGGACATGTCGAGCACCAGACCCATCCGGCTCGGAATCCCCTTGAAATACCAGATGTGCGAAACGGGAGCAGCCAATTCAATATGGCCCATCCGCTCGCGGCGAACCTTGGCGCGGGTCACTTCCACGCCGCATCGATCGCACACGACACCTTTGTAGCGAACGCGCTTGTACTTGCCGCAATGGCATTCCCAGTCCTTGGTCGGCCCGAAAATGCGCTCGCAGAACAAACCGTCCTTTTCCGGTTTCAGCGTACGATAGTTGATCGTCTCCGGCTTTTTCACTTCCCCGTAAGACCAGGAACGGATCTTGTCGGGGGAAGCCAAGCCGATCTTCATATACTCAAAGTTGTTGACGTCTATCACAGGGCGTTACCTCCCTTTGTACCGGAATCTTACTCTGCCTCTGAACTGCTGCCGCTCTCAAGGACGAGGTTCAGCTTTTCGCCGCTGCCTTCTTCCTCATCTTCCATTTCCCGCATTTCGATCTCCTGTTCGTCGCCGGACAGTATCTTCACGTCCATCCCCAGGCTTTGCAGTTCCTTGATCAATACCTTGAAGGACTCCGGAACGCCTGGCTCCGGCACGTTTTCTCCCTTGACGATGGCTTCGTACGTTTTCACGCGGCCCACCACGTCATCCGACTTGACCGTGAGGATCTCCTGCAAGGTGTAGGCGGCCCCGTAAGCTTCCAAAGCCCAAACCTCCATCTCTCCGAAACGCTGGCCGCCAAATTGCGCCTTTCCGCCCAAAGGCTGCTGCGTCACCAGAGAGTACGGCCCCGTGGAACGAGCATGAATCTTGTCGTCTACCAGGTGAGCCAGTTTCAGCATGTACACGCATCCGACGGTAACGCGGCGATCAAACGGCTCACCCGTGCGGCCGTCGTAGAGAATGGTTTTTCCGTCGCTGTCCAGACCGGCCTCTTTCAGCGTTTCCAGCACTTCCTGCTGACGAGCGCCATCAAATACCGGAGTGGCCACGTGGATGCCCAAAAGCTTGGCTGCCATGCCCAAGTGGGTTTCCAACACCTGCCCGATGTTCATCCGGGAAGGAACGCCCAGCGGGTTGAGGACGATCTCAACCGGCGAACCGTCCGGCAGGAACGGCATGTCTTCCTCCGGCATGATCCGGGCGATAACCCCTTTGTTTCCGTGGCGTCCAGCCATTTTGTCGCCGACGGAAATCTTCCGTTTTTGGGCGATGTAAACGCGTACCAGCTGATTGACGCCAGGAGGCAGTTCATCGCCGTTTTCCCGCGTAAACACTTTTACGTCGACGACGATGCCGGAACCGCCGTGCGGCACGCGCAGGGAGGTATCGCGCACTTCGCGGGCCTTTTCCCCGAAGATGGCGTGCAAGAGCCGTTCTTCCGCTGTCAGTTCGGTAACCCCTTTCGGCGTCACTTTCCCGACGAGAATGTCGCCGTCCTTGATCTCCGCACCGACGCGCACAATTCCCCGTTCATCCAAATTGCGCAGGGCATCTTCCCCGACGTTTGGAATGTCGCGGGTAATCTCTTCCGGTCCCAGCTTGGTGTCGCGTGCTTCCGATTCGTACTCCTCGATGTGAATCGACGTGTAGATGTCTTCCTTTACCAGTTTTTCGCTCAGCAAAATTGCGTCTTCGTAGTTGTATCCTTCATAGGTCATGAACGCAACGATGACGTTGCGGCCCAATGCCAGTTCTCCCTTTTCCGTGGAAGGGCCGTCCGCGATGATGTCGCCCTTTTCCACCCAGTCGCCTTTTCTGACGATCGGGCGCTGGTTGATGCAGGTGCCCTGGTTGGAGCGGATAAACTTGTGCAATTTGTACTTGTCAAGGTCGCCGGCCACTTTCTGGCCGTCAATCTCGGTGTAGCGGCGAACCCAGATTTCCCGGGCCGTTACGCGTTCAACCTGTCCGGAATGCTTGGCCACAATGGTAACTCCGGAGTCCTTGGCAGCCTTGTGCTCCATTCCCGTTCCGACCAACGGAGCCTCCGGAACAAGCAACGGAACCGCCTGTCGCTGCATGTTGGACCCCATCAGCGCGCGGTTGGCGTCGTCGTTTTCCAGGAACGGAATCAGCGCAGTCGCCACGGAAACGACCTGTTTCGGCGACACGTCCATGAAGTCCACCTTGTCGCGCGGAACGCTCACGAAGTCGCCTTTGCGGCGGCAAATCACCGTTTCGTTGATGAAACGGTTGTCTTCGTCGAGCGGCTGGTTGGCCTGGGCGACGTTGTACAAATCTTCCTCATCCGCCGTCAAATAGACGATTTCATCCAGCACGCGCCCTGTTTCCGGGTCGACCTTGCGGCGCGGCGTCTCAATGAAGCCGTATTCGTTGATCCGGGCATAGGTGGACAAGGAGTTGATCAACCCGATGTTCGGACCTTCAGGCGTCTCAATCGGACACATGCGGCCGTAGTGGGAATGGTGAACGTCGCGCACTTCAAATCCGGCGCGTTCCCGCGTCAATCCCCCCGGACCCAGCGCGGAAAGACGGCGTTTGTGGGTCAGTTCAGCCAACGGGTTGGTCTGATCCATGAACTGCGACAGCTGGGAGCTGCCGAAGAACTCCTTCAGCGCAGCAATCACCGGCCGGATGTTAATCAGCGCTTGCGGCGTAATCTGGTTCTGATCTTGAATGGACATGCGTTCGCGCACAACGCGCTCCATCCGCGACAAACCGATGCGGAACTGGTTTTGCAGCAGTTCGCCGACCGAACGGAGGCGGCGGTTGCCCAGGTGGTCGATGTCATCCGTGCTGCCCACTCCGTGAAGCAGGTTGATAAAGTAGTTGATCGCTGCCACGATGTCAGCGGGGGTGATGTGTTTGACCGATTTGTCGATGTTTCCGTTGCCAATAACCTTGATTACTTTTCCGTCCTCAAGGGGAGAAAATATATTAATCGATTGCAAACGAATCGTATCTTGCTCAAGCACGCCGCCATTCGTGCGGACATCGTAGAATCCCACACTGTCCTGCAGCGCTTTTTCAATGCGGTCCAGCAAGCGGCGGTCGATCACCTGACCCGCTTCCGCCAGAATCTCTCCCGTGCTCATGTCCACCAGCGTTTCTGCCAAGCGCTGGTTGTAGAGGCGGTTTTTCAGGTGAAGCTTTTTGTTTATCTTGTAACGTCCCACTGAAGCGAGATCGTAGCGTTTTGGATCAAAAAATCTGGAAATCAGCAAGCTCTTGGCGTTTTCCACTGTCGGCGGTTCACCCGGGCGGAGACGCTCGTAAATCTCGATCAACGCCTTTTCCGTCGAGTCCGTATTGTCTTTCTCCAGCGTATTCCGGATGTACTCATCATCGCCGAGCAGGTTGAGGATCTCGATATCGGAGCTGAATCCGAGCGCACGCAAAAGAACCGTCACCGGAATTTTGCGCGTGCGGTCGATGCGCACATAAATGACGTCCTTCGCATCTGTCTCCAGCTCCAGCCAGGCCCCCCGGTTCGGAATGACCGTCGCCGTAAAGGTCTGCTTGCCGTTTTTATCTACTTTTGTGCTGTAATATACACTCGGAGAACGAACAAGCTGGCTGACAATTACGCGTTCAGCCCCGTTAATGATGAAAGTTCCCGTTTCCGTCATGAGCGGGAAATCACCCATGAAGACTTCCTGTTCCTTCACTTCTCCCGTCTCTTTGTTCAACAAACGGACCTTCACACGCAGAGGCGCCGCGTAAGTGACGTCGCGTTCCTTCGACTCGTCCACGTCGTACTTGGGCTCACCCAGGCTGTAGTCGATAAACTCCAGCACGAGATTACCCGTGAAGTCCTGGATGGGCGAAATGTCCTGAAACATTTCCCGCAGCCCCTCATCGAGGAACCATTGGTAGGACTTTTGTTGAATCTCAATGAGATTTGGTAGTTCCAGCACTTCGTTGATACGTGAATACGTACGACGCTGGCGATGTCGGCCACATTGAATCACTTTACCTGCCAACTTATTCACCCCTCAGGTTGTGTTTTCACACATGGAAACTTGGCATTCACACCCTGGATCAGGACCGAACGCCTACCGCTTTCCGATTAGGAAAAAGAAAAATGGGTTAAACCAATGCTGCCATTTTTTAACCCAGAGAAAATCTATTTTATAAGAATTCCCCGGCCATTATCCGCATATTCCTCTTTGGCGCGCAAAGAGAAAAAAATGCTTGACTGGAAGGGAATTGCTAAAAAATAGACATTTATCCCATATTGACATTTTATAATGCTACCACATTTGAAAATTGGCGTCAAGAAAAATTCTTCGCGGCTTCTATTTTGTGGCACGGAATATGTGATACCCCTTTTTTCGCTCCACTTCTTCCACTTCCCTGTACACTTCCTGCAGCTTTTTCCATGCGGAAGGAGCCCCCTGCTTCTTCTGGATGACCACCCACAACTCACCGCCGTCGGCCAAACGTTCACGCCCTTCCGCGAAGATGCGGTGGACAATCTCCTTGCCGGCGCGAATGGGCGGATTGGTCAGAATGACGTCAAAAACTTCTCCCTGAACAGCGCTGTAGAGATCGCTCTGGAGAATTTCGACATTGCGGATGCCGTTGAGCTCGGCATTGCGGCGGGCGAGCGCAACGGCCCGCTCATTCACGTCAATCATCGTCACTTTGCCGCCGACAGCAAGCCTGGCTGCCGCAAGCCCGATCGGGCCGTAGCCGCACCCCACATCCAGCACCCGCGCATCGCGTCTTATTCGCATATTTTCAATCAGCAGCATGCTGCCAAAATCGACCCGGTTGCGGGAAAACACGCCCGCATCTGTAATAAAGCGCATCTCTTGCCCGCGGAGCCGAAATGTGAATTCCTGTTCATCGTGCTCCGCTGTCGGCTTACTGGTGTAGTAATGATCCGTCACGTGCGCACCACCTTCCCTGATCGGTTGCCTTGGCTTGTTCCGACAGCAAGCGGACCGTTCACCAAGAATTCTCCCTATAGAAGAAAAACCCCCCTGCCAGCGCAAGGGGATTTTGGTTGAAGAAGCCAACTGCTTATTTCAGTTCTACAGTTGCGCCGGCTTCTTCCAGTTTTGCTTTCATTGCTTCTGCTTCTTCTTTGGAAACGCCCTCTTTGATTGGCTTCGGAGCGTTGTCTACCAGGTCTTTTGCTTCTTTCAGACCCAGACCGGTCAGTTCGCGAACCACTTTGATCACGTTGATTTTGGAAGCGCCGCCGTTTACCAGGGTAACGGTGAATTCCGTCTTTTCAGCAGCCGCATCTCCAGCGCCAGCAGCGCCGCCAGCTACAACAGCTACAGGAGCAGCAGCGGTTACGCCGAATTCTTCTTCGATTGCCTTAACCAGTTCGTTCAGTTCAAGAACGGACATGCCTTTAATGGCTTCCAAGATTTGCTCTTTGCTCATTTTAAAATCCTCCCATTCATAAATTTATGTTTGAAACCTTACCCGATCAGGCGATTAAGCGCCTTGACCTTCCTTTTGATCTGCAACCGCTTTGACCGCCAGTGCGAAGTTGCGGATCGGAGCTTGCAGCACGCTGAGAAGCATGGACAAGAGGCCTTCGCGATTCGGCAGGGAAGCCAGAGCCTCAATCTGGTCAACTCCGACCACTCTTCCTTCGATGATGCCACCCTTGATTTTCAACGCTTCGTTTTTCTTCGCGAATTCCACGAGAACTTTCGCAGGCGCAACCACATCATCCTTGGAGAACGCCAGCGCGTTCGGACCGGTCAAATATTGATCCAACTCGGTCAGATTTTCCTTCGCGGTAGCCAGACGAGTCAGGGAGTTTTTCAACACCCGGAACTCTACTCCCGCTTCACGCAACTGTTTGCGCAGTTCGGTTACCTGTGCCACGTTCAAACCGCGGTAATCGGCCACCACAGTGGTTTGGCTCTCGCGCAGTTTGGTTGCAATTTCGTTAACCGCCTGCACCTTTTCTTCACGAATTACGGTTGGACGAATTTCTGCCATTGTTAACACCTCCCGTGCTCTATCCTGAACAAAGAAAATGCCCTCGCAGACACACGAGGGCATAATGCTCGATCATAAGGAAATGGCAAACAGGAAACGGCATTTCCTTTCATCACTTCATTATACGCCTCGGAGGGATATTAAGCGTCGCTCCCAGGAGCTTCGCACCTTCTGTCTACGGCATACGGCATATTCTTTTTTGGTCAACAGGACTTATCGTAACAACTTCCCCTGCGGAAGTCAAGTGAAATTATTTTATGGCCACGCGCACGCCAGGTCCCATGGTGGAGCTGACGGACACGTTTTTCATGTACACGCCTTTGGCAGCAGCCGGTTTCGCACGGTTCAGCGCTTCAGCCAGCGCGTTCAGGTTTTCCACCAGCTTTTCGGTCTCAAAGGAAACTTTTCCGATCGGCGCGTGGATGTTTCCGGCCTTGTCAACGCGGTACTCAATCTTACCCGCCTTGATTTCCTTGACCGCTTTGGCAACGTCAAACGTAACAGTACCGGTTTTCGGGTTCGGCATGAGGCCTTTCGGACCGAGCACGCGGCCCAGTTTCCCTACTTCGCCCATCATGTCGGGCGTTGCGACCACAACGTCGAACTCAAACCAACCGCCCTGAATTTTTGCGATCAGGTCTGCATCGCCTACATAGTCCGCGCCTGCAGCTTCTGCTTCCTTCGCTTTTTCGCCTTTGGCGAATACGAGCACACGTTGCACTTTTCCCGTGCCGTGCGGCAATACCACCGCACCGCGGATTTGCTGGTCAGCGCGTTTGGGGTCTACGCCCAAACGGAATGCCGCTTCCACGGTTTCGTCAAACTTGGCTGTTGCCGCTTTTTTTACCAGCTCGAACGCTTCAGCCGGTTCATACGCCTTGTTTTTATCAATCAGCTTGGCAGCTTCTTGATATTTTTTCCCTCTTTTCGCCATGTTTACAATCTCCCTTCAATGTGGTCGTAGCGGTTAATCCTCCCACAGTCAGGGGGCACAATACTTGCGCCCCCCTTGCCCAAGACAATCAGTCTTCAATTACGATGCCCATGGAACGAGCGGTACCTTCGATCATGCGCATTGCCGCTTCAACAGATGCCGCATTCAGGTCAGGACGCTTCAGTTCCGCGATCTCGCGAACCTTGTCGCGTTTCAGCGTCGCCACTTTTGTCTTGTTCGGAACACCGGAACCAGACTCGATGCCAGCCGCTTTCTTCAACAGAACGGCAGCCGGCGGGGTCTTGGTGATAAAGGTGAAGGAACGGTCTTCATAAACGGTGATTTCCACCGGAATGATCATGCCTGCCTGGCTTTCTGTGCGAGCGTTGAACTCCTTGCAGAATCCCATGATGTTCACACCAGCTTGACCGAGTGCCGGACCAACTGGCGGCGCAGGATTCGCTTTACCTGCCGGGATTTGCAACTTGATTACGCGGATAACCTTCTTCGCCACGTAAGACACCTCCTTGCTACACATGTGGTTATTGCGGGGGAATGCCCCCTCCCACCCTGCTGAAAGTCAAACTCCAGACTTCCGAATCTATAAGTGAGAGTGAAAGAACCCCAAATGTTAGGTGTGGGATTGAGAAAACAACATGAAATGTATCACATCACGCCATACTTTTCAAGTTGATTCCTAATCCAGCTTTTGAACTTGTGTGAAATCTAGCTCTACTGGTGTTTCGCGCCCAAAAATATCGACAAGTAGGCGGAGTTTCTGCCTGTCCGGGTGAATCTCGACGATCTCCCCGGTGCGATTGGAAAACGGGCCGTCTATGACGCGCACCATATCGCGGAGAGCAAAATCGACTCTGATTTTGGGAATCTCTATCCCCATTTGTCTGAGAATCGCATCTGCCTCTTCAGGACGGAGCGGTGTCGGCTTGGAACCTGCGCCTGCGGATCCGACAAAGCCGGTAACCCCAGGAGTGTTGCGTACGACATACCACGAGTCGTCGGTCATCACCATCTCAACAAGGACGTATCCGGGAAACACTTTTTTCGTGACGGTGCGTTTTTTCCCGTCCTTGGTTTCCACTTCTTCCTCGGTGGGGACGAGAACGCGGAAGATCTTGTCTTCCATGCCCATCGACTCAACGCGTCTCTCCAGATTCGTCTTCACCTTGTTCTCATACCCAGAGTACGTATGAACGACATACCATGCTTTTTCCATATCCACAGGACGACAGCCGTCCTTCCCTCCCAAGACTTGCAAAGTTACGTTCCCAAAATCAGCTCAATCAAGTACGAAATGCCCAAATCAACAACAAAGAAGAACAGCGAGAGCAATGCAACGGTTACGATTACGACGACCGTATAGCTCGTCAGCTCTTTGCGGTTGGGCCAGCGAACCTTTTTCAGCTCCGCTATCACGTCGCTCAAAAAAGCACCAGTACGCCGAAAACTAGCTCCGATGCGCGCCAAGAAACCCATTTTGCCACCCCCAGACTTCGTAGCTCAACATTACTTGGTCTCGCGATGAAGGGTATGCTTCTTGTCACGGGAGCAATATTTTTTCAATTCCACACGTTCGGTCGTAGTGCGTTTGTTCTTGGTGGTGATATAGTTGCGTTCGCCGCATTCGGTGCACGCCAACGTGATGTTTACTCGCATTTATTGCCACCTCCATCTCAGTTCAAACCTGCTATTGTCGCATGTCGAATGGAAACCCGATGATCAATAGTACGGGAAAACCGCTACTTTTTCCTGACCATTTCACCTGAAATAGCCATAGAAGAAAAAGAGAGAGGATTCTATGGCTACCTAAACAAATTTATCACACCCGAAAACTCATGTCAACAAAACGTCTTGACAAGCGAAATGCGTTTTGTTCCACCGCAAACGCAAAAACCTCTGATCGCAGTCTTTTCCAGGGATAAGCGGCTGAAGCAAAAAAAGAGATCCACTTCACAAATGAATCTCTCTTCCTTCCAGGTAACGTTCCAGTTTTCTCTTGACGCGTTGCAGGGCATTGTCAATCGATTTGACATGCCGCTTCAGTTCAACCGCAATCTGCTGATACGACCGGCCATCGAGATACAGCATCAGCACTTGCCGTTCCAGATCGCTCAAAATTTCGCTCATCTTGCCCTCGATGTCATCGAATTCCTCCCGGTTGATAAACAGCTCTTCCGGATCGGTAATGCGGGTGCCGCAAATCACGTCAAGCAAGGTGCGGTCGGAATCTTCGTCGTAAATGGGCTTGTCCAGCGAAACGTATGAGTTCAGCGGGATATGCTTCTGCCTGGTGGCAGTTTTGATCGCCGTGATGATTTGACGGGTGATGCACAATTCAGCAAACGCCTTGAAGGATGTGAGCTTATCTCCCCGGAAATCGCGAATCGACTTGTACAGGCCGATCATGCCTTCCTGCACGATATCTTCGCGATCAGCCCCAATCAGAAAATAGGATCTCGCCTTGGCCCGGACGAAGTTTTTGTACTTGTTTATCAAGTATTCCAGCGCTTCGGTATCATTGTCACGAACCAGATCCACAACCTCTTCGTCAGTTAACAGTTCAAACTGGGCGTGTTTCTCCTTGAGGTCTGCGCTCACCATGATCCCTCCGGCCACCGGTTTCTCCAACAGTTAGCGCTATTATACATGATCCCGTAAAAAAGCGTCAACCGAATCCAACTTATTCCCTTCTCCATTTTTCGAATATTTTTGCGATTTCCTCATTCAATTCGATTCGCCTGGAGAAGCGTTCCTCTTTTGTTTTTTCCACCTGTTGCTGAATTTCCTTTCCTGCGCTTTCCATGTCGTGCAGCAATTCCCGCGCCGACTTGCGCAGGGCGCCCTGCCCGAAAATCACTCTCTGCGATGTGTAATCGGAAGTTGCCACGTAAATTTGTCGATTTTTTTTCTGAAATTCGAAGACGAGCTGCTCGATCTTTTCATCAGCCGTCTCCTTTTTCTTGGTAAAGTAGACCTCTACCTGATACTCCTTTTGCTGCCGCCCTGCTCCCGGCACGTTGTAGGCGTCAAACACGACAATCACCTTGACGCCCGTGTATCCCTGGTATTCCGCCATCCTGGCAACCAGCAAATCGCGTGCCTCATCCATCCGGTCCTGTTCTTTCAACGCGCGCAAATCGGGCCAGGCGCCGATGATGTTGTAGCCGTCCACGATCAACAACTGCCCGGATTGGCTTCTTGCCATGTCATCTCACCCGCTGCGGCAGCGGAAAGCGGGACCGGTACACCTCGTACATCAGCAGGGAGGCAGCGACGGAAGCATTGAGCGAAGTGACGTGGCCGGCCATCGGCAGGCGGTAGAGGAAGTCGCAGTTTTCTTTTACCAGCCGGCTGATTCCCTTCCCCTCGCTGCCGATGACCACGGCCAGCGGCATGGAGTAGTCGCCCTCGCGGAAATCCTGCTCCGCGCCCGCGTCCGTGCCGGCAATCCAGATCCCCCGCTCTTTCAACTCCTCTATCGTGCGCACGAGATTGGTCACCCGGGCAACCGGCACGTAGTTGATGGCGCCGGCGGACGCCTTGGCGACAGTCGCCGTCAGCCCGACCGAACGGCGCTTGGGAATCACCACTCCATGCACGCCGGCAGCGTCAGCCGTCCGCAGAATGGAACCGAGATTGTGCGGATCCTCCAGTTCGTCCAGCAGCAGGAGAAACGGCGGCTCGTTTTTCTCCTCCGCCCGTTTCAGAATGTCCTCCACTTCCACATAGTCGTAGGCGGCCACAGAGGCGATGACGCCCTGGTGGTTATCGGTGGAACTGAGCATGTCAAGCTTTTTGCGGTTGGCCGTCGCAACGACGACGCCGTTTTCCCTGGCCAGCGCGTAAATCGGCCCCATCAGCTTCTTGTTGGTCCCTTCCGCAATCCAGATCTTGTTGATCGTACGCCCTGAACGGAGCGCCTCGATCACCGGATTTTTTCCGACAATCCACTCTTCCCTCATGTTTGTTGCTCTCCTTCCACAATGGTAAATGCCCGTTGCACAATTTCCGCGATCCGTTCCTGCTGGCCGTTCAGGTACAAATATCCGATCAGCGCCTCAAATGCCGTTGCGTGGCGGTAGTCGACAATATTCGCGTTTTTGGCCGAAGAATTGGACTTGGCGTTGCGTCCGCGCTTGACAACCGCCACTTCCGCTTCCGTCAGTTCGGGCAGGATTGTCAAAAGGATGTTGGCCTGTGCTTTGGCGGAAACGTAGCGATTGGCCGCCTTGTGCAGCTGGTTGGGCTTTGCCAGCCCCTTGGCAACCAGATGGTACCTGACACAGTGCGCATATGTGGCATCTCCGAGAAAGGCAAGCACAAGCGGATTGGTCAAATTGGGATCTCGCGTGAGTTCCTCTTTTTGCATTTCCCTGGCTCCTTACTTTCGACGCCAGCGGACGCCCTGCGGCGTGTCTTCCAGCACGATTCCCCTTGCCGCGAGCAGATCGCGAATTTCATCCGCCCGGGCAAAATTGCGCTCCTTCCGCGCCTGCGTACGTTCGGCAATCAGCGCTTCAATCTCGCTGTCCAAAAGCTCCTGTTCCTCTTCCAACGCCAGCCCCAGCACACCGGTCAGTTCGCGGAGCAAGTCCCGGTAGGCTTCAACCTGGCTGCGGCCCACGTTTTGGTTCTGCATGTACCGGTTCGCTTCCTTGACCGCTTCAAACAGCACACTGATGGCATTGGCGGTGTTCAAATCGTCGTCCATCTCGGCGATAAACTGTTCGCGCAGGCGCCGGATCACTTCCGCCTGTTCCTCCGCCTGGCCGTTCGGCTCTTCCGGCCGCGCGGTCTTCAGCCGATGCGTCAGGTTGCTGTAGGCGGTCTTCATCCGCTCCAGGCTGTGGGCCGCCTGTTCCAGCAAATCGTGGCTGAAGTTGATCGGATTGCGGTAGTGTCCCTGCAGCATGAAAAAGCGGATCAACTGGCCGCCGTACTTTTCCACCAGATCGCGGACAAGCAGGACGTTGCCGAGCGATTTGGACATCTTTTCGTTGTCGATGTTGATCATGCCGTTGTGCAGCCAGTAGCGGGCAAACACCTTGCCCGTGTAGCACTCCGATTGGGCCACCTCGTTTTCATGGTGAGGAAAGACCAGATCGGCGCCGCCGGCGTGAATGTCAATCTGCTCGCCCAGAAACTTCAAGGCCATCGTCGAACATTCGATGTGCCACCCCGGCCTGCCCTCGCCCCATGGGCTGTTCCAACTGATTTCCCCTTCCTTGGCCGCCTTCCACAGCGCGAAATCAAGGGGATGCTCCTTTTTCTCGTTGATTTCCACGCGCGCCCCCGCCTGCAGTTCGTCCAGCGGCTGGTGGGACAGCTTTCCGTATTCTTCAAAGCGTCCGGTGCGGAAGTAGACATCCCCTTCGCTTACGTAGGCGTACCCCTTCTCGATCAGCCCTTCGATAAACCGAATGATCTCCGGGATCGTCTGCATGACGCGAGGCTGAACATCGGGAGGCAGGACATTCAACGCCTGCAAGTCGCGGTTGTAGGCTTCCGTATAGCGGTCCGCCACTTCTTTGACGGTCGTCCCTTCCTCGTTGGCGACGCGAATCAGCTTGTCGTCCACATCCGTAATGTTTTGCACATACGTAACCTCGTAACCGCGGTAAATCAGGTAACGCCTCAGCGTGTCAAAGACGATTGCCGGCCGTGCGTTGCCGATGTGAATGTAGTTGTAGACAGTGGGGCCGCAAACGTACATTTTCACCTTTCCCGGTTCCAGCGGCACAAATTCCTCCTTTTTCCGGGTCATGGTGTTAGTGAACTGAATGCTCATTTTTCCTGCTATCCTCCCTCAGTCGCTCAATTTCCTTGCGCAACGTCTCAATTTCCTTTTGCATCTGGCGAATCGTGTCCGCCACCGGGTCCGGCAGGTTGACGTGATCCAGATCGTTCAACCGCTTTCCATCCTGAATGACCACCCGCGCCTTGATCCCGACAACCGTTGAATTGGGCGGCACTTCCTGCAGCACCACTGCTCCCGCGCCGATCTTGGAGTTGTCGCCGATCTTGAAGGAACCCAGCACTTTCGCTCCCGTGGCAATGATCACATTGTTGCCAATCGTGGGGTGGCGCTTCCCTTTCTCCTTGCCGGTTCCGCCCAGGGTTACGCCCTGGTAAATGGTCACATCGTCGCCGATTTCGCATGTTTCGCCAATCACGACGCCCATGCCGTGATCGATAAACAGTCTTCTGCCGATTTTGGCGCCGGGATGAATCTCAATCCCCGTCAAAAAACGGAAGAACTGGGACACAACCCGCGCCAGGGTACACCATCCTTTTTCCCACAGCCAGTGTGCGATCCGATGCCCCCAAATGGCGTGCAACCCGGAATAGCTCAGCACCACTTCCAGCGCGCTGCGCGCCGCCGGATCCCGCTCAAACACTGCCTGAATGTCTTCTTTCATCCGCGCAAACATTTTTCATTTACACCTCCCGCTAAATCCCTGGTCAAAAAGAAAACCGCCCCTGCTCCTTCCTGGAAAGGGGCAGAGACGGCACATACCGCGGTTCCACTCTGCTTAGATCGCGCTTGGCGATCTCGCTCTATCCCTGATAACGGCGGGAAAACCGATTGTACATACTTGCATCAGGCATTGGCCCGACGCGTTCCATACATCGCTCACAGGTGCATTTCCATACGGCACGCGCCGGATGGCTCTCACCTTCCCACCCTCTCTGTAGACGCGTGATCCGCTGTACTCTCCTGCTCATCGCATGTCTCCATATTCATTTATTCACCCATTTATTCACCGTTGGCAAGCACGCGGTTCAAGCGCCTCAGCACCTTGTCCTTGCCCAGCAAATTCAAGGTTTCCGCAAGGTCGCGCCCGTGCGCCTGTCCCGTGGCCGCCACCCGGATGGGCATGAACAGCGCTTTTCCTTTGTGGCCGGTTTCCTTTTGGACTTCCTTCAGCACTGCCTTGATGATATCTACATTGTATTCACTCTGTGCCGACAGGTGTTTGACAAAGGAGGCCAGCACCTCCGGAAGTTGCGGCTCTTTCAGGATCGCACGCGCTTCCTCATCATACTCTACTTCTTCCAGGAAGAAAAGAGCGGCCAGCGGCACAATCTGTGCACAGTAGGACATCTGTTCCTGGTACAGGGCGACGATGTTCCGCACCCAGGCGCGCTTCTCCTCGGAAAGTTCCTCTTCGATAAAGCCCGCCTTTTGCAGATGAGGAATGCACATCTCGGTAATGGTGTCCAGCGGCTGACGTTTCAGGTAGTAGTTGTTCATCCAGTTCATTTTTGCCGAGTCAAACACGGCCGGCGACTTGCTGACCCGATCCACGTCGAACAGCCTGATCAGGTCATCCTTGTTGAAAATCTCTTCCTCGCCGCCCGGGGACCAGCCCAGGAGCACAAGGAAGTTGACAATCGCATCCGGCAAAAAGCCCAGTTCGCGATACTGCTCGATAAACTGGATAATGCTCTCGTCCCGCTTGGACATTTTTTTGCCGTCCTGGTTGAGAATCAGGGCCAGGTGGGCAAACTTCGGCGGCTCCCAACCGAACGCTTCGTAGATCATCAACTGCCGCGGCGTATTGGACAAGTGTTCTTCACCGCGGATGACATGGCTGATTTTCATCAGGTAATCGTCAATCACGACCGCGAAGTTATAGGTGGGAATCCCGTCGGGACGGCAAATCACAAAGTCGCCCATTTCACTGGAATTAAACGTAACACGGCCGCGAATCATGTCGTCCACTACGTATTCGCGGTTGTCCGGCACCTTGAAGTGAATGGAGGGAGTGCGCCCTTCCGCTTCGTAACGGGCCCGCTGTTCCTCCGTGACATGGCGATGCTTCTCCGAAATCCTCGGGGTTTCACCGCGCGCAAGCTGCTCTTCCCGTTCCATGTCCAGCTCTTCCTTGGTGGCCCAGCAATAATACGCTTTTCCTTCGGCCAACAGCTGGTCGATATACTTGCGGTAAATGTCCAACCGCTCCATCTGCCGGTAAGGCCCGTACGGACCGCCGATATCCGGGCCTTCTTCCCATTCCACGCCCAGCCACTTCAGATTTTTCATCTGTTCTTCATCGGCATTTTCCTTGTTGCGCAACTGGTCTGTATCCTCAATGCGCACGATAAATTTTCCGCCGTGGTGTTTGGCAAACAGATAGTTGAAAAGAGCTGTTCTCGCGCCGCCTATATGCAAATGCCCCGTCGGACTTGGAGCATAACGAGTGCGAATTTCTTTCGCCATGAAGTAGCACCATCCTTGTGAAAGTAAAGAGCTCAAATGAAAGCTGAAGCATATTTCTAACGTCTTATGTTACACCTTGGCCCACTACTTGACAAGCAAGCAAACGGCCTGGGCAGCGATTCCCTCTCCCCGTCCGGTAAAACCGAGCTTCTCGGTCGTCGTCGCCTTGATATTGACCTGTGACAGGTCTTCCGCTTCCAGGGCGCGGCCAATCACTTCCCTCATTTGCGGAATATACGGTGCCATCTTTGGCGCCTGGGCGATGATGGTCGCGTCCAGATTGCCCAAGCGGTACCCGCGTTGCTTGGCCAGCTCCCATACATGCTCCAGAAGCTTGAGGCTGTTTGCGTCCTTGTAGGCCGGATCCGTGTCCGGAAAATGGCGGCCAATGTCTCCTTCGCCAATCGCTCCCAGAATCGCGTCGCTGATGGCGTGCAGCAACACATCGGCGTCCGAGTGGCCCAGGAGCCCTTTTTCATGGGGAATGGTCACCCCGCCGATAATGCACGGTCTTCCCTCGACCAGTTGGTGCACGTCAAAACCTTGTCCAATCCGCATGTGTCATTCTCCTCTTCGCTTGCGCAAAATTTCTTCACCCAACAACATGTCATCGGGTGTTGTAATTTTGATGTTTTCGTAACTTCCCGGCATGACCGTGACCGGATGGCCCAGCCACTCCACCAGCATCGCGTCATCCGTTCCCCGTTTTCCCGCTTCCCAGGCACGCTGATGCGCTTCCAGCAACAGGGACATACGAAAAGCTTGTGGGGTTTGCACCGCCCACAAGCTTTCCCTTGCCGGAGTGGACTCCACCTGTCCTGTCGCCCCCACCACCTTGATCGTATCCTTGACCGGAACCGCCATAATGGTGGCGCCATCGCGATGAACCTGCCGGATGATCTCGCTGATCTGCCGGGCTGTAACGAAGGGACGCGCTGCGTCATGCACCAATACATAGGAACATTCCGGGGACAGCGCCTGCAAGCCGTTGCGGACGCTGTCCTGCCGCTCGGCGCCGCCCAAAGCCAGTGTGACGCGAATTCCCTGGGCTTGAAGCCAACTCGAAACGTCCTCCCGGTCCCGTTCGCTGACCACCAGCACGGTTTCCTGCACCTCCGGGTGGAAAGCAAACAAACGCACCGCGTGGGCGAAGATCGGCTCACCTCCAAGCGGCAACCACAGCTTGTTGCGTTCCCCGCCCATCCGCTTTCCAGAACCGGCGGCGACAATGACCGCTCCCGTCATCACTTTTCATCCACTCCCATGCTTGTTACAACGCCTTTTCCAGCATCTTCGGCTTGGCAAAAATCATCCGTCCCGCCGAGGTCTGCAGCACACTGGTCACCAGCACGTCAATCTCGTTGCCGATAAAATCGCGTCCGCCTTCGACGACGATCATCGTGCCGTCATCCAGGTAAGCAACGCCCTGACCGTGTTCTTTTCCGTCCTTGATGACCTGAACGTTCATCTCCTCGCCAGGGAGCACCACCGGCTTCACGGCGTTGGCCAGATCGTTGATGTTGAGCACCGGAACGCCCTGAAGCTCGCACACCTTGTTGAGGTTGAAGTCGTTGGTCACAACCTTGCCGTTGATGGCTTTGGCCAGTTTGATCAGCTTGCTGTCAACCTCGGATACCTCTTCAAAGTCGCCTTCCCAAATCTGCACTTTGACTTTCATTTCTTTTTGAATCTTGTTCAGGATGTCAAGTCCGCGGCGTCCCCTGTTTCGCTTCAGCACGTCCGAAGAATCGGCGATGTGCTGCAGCTCCTCCAGGACAAAGGCCGGAATGACCAAAACCCCTTCCAAAAAACCGGTGCGGCAGATATCAGCGATCCGTCCGTCAATGATGACGCTCGTATCGAGAATCTTGTTTTCCACACCCGACAAGGCATTTTGGTTTTCCTTTTTCTTTTCCTTGCGGCCGATGGAAAAGACTGACATGATCTCATCGCGTTTTCGGAATCCTACCTGGAAACCCAAATAACCGAGCAACCCGGAGACAATCAGCGGAAGCAGATCTCCTATCACTGGAATCGGAATTTTACTGATGGGCAGGAATAATAAAAAAGCGACAATAAGACCACTAATCAACCCCATCGCTCCGAACATGACATCCACAATCGGCATCTTGACAAGAGTCTCTTCGCCCCAACGAACTGCTTTCAGGATGTAATCGAGCAGCCAGTCGGCCAAAAAGTAAAACAGGATGGCACCGATCACCGCACCGATGTATCGTGTTCCGTTCACCACTCCGAAGTTCAGCAGCTGATTGAGCAGCGAGAACAGTTCGGGCCCGTATTGGTAACCCAAACCTCCGCCAACCGCGACAAAAAAGAATTTTCCAATGCGGCGTACCATGCCTTCACCTCCTCGTTATTAATATAGACAGAAGCGAATCAGGAAAACCCTGCTTCTCTTGTGAACTTCTAAAAAAGTGTTTTCTTTTTCCCCACTTTAGTATAGCACAGAAAAATCATTTTTAAAGTGACAAATAGTTAAAGATTTTAACACATCCATGAATTTACCGTCAACCTATATTTCCATTTTTCCTTTTTTGACAGCAGGCTCGCTCCATTCTTATAATGGCAGTAGCAAAATGTGCGAATATTTCGATGGATTCTACAATCCGAAACAGAGGTGAACGGTATGGGCTCTCACACCCTTGACGGCTTTCAGAGGCAGGTATCCGAGCTTTTGCTTCGCCACCGCAGCGTCCTGGATGTCATGTCCAAGGTTCAGGAATCGGCCTCACGCATCAACCGGTCGCTGGCCAAGGCGATCACGGAGTGCGGTTGTGTGGAAGTAGTGGCCAAAAAGCAGATGTACGACTCCAGCAAAAGCCTGGAAGAGCAGAAAGAGCTTCTCGACACCCATTTCAACGGCGCGCTTTGTGAACATTGCCGCGAGGTGGTCATGGCCGAGCTTGGAAAAAACATGTTTTACGTGGCAGCTCTCTGCAACATCACCGGCATCAGGCTGGAAGACGTGATTGCGGCAGAATCGGAACGGCTTAACACCCTGGGCGTTTTCAACCTTTCCTAGCTCCTGTCAGGTATTACGAATGAACGGACGTCTGGTTGCAAAAACCCGCACATGAATTGTGCGGGTTTTTGCATGTCACCTATTCAAAGGGAACGGATTCATTGTCCTTTTTCCGATTCCTGACTTTTTTAATCAAATAGTCAACGTTTTTTTTTATTCCGTACAAGGCATACAGCGCAAGCGGAAGAAATACAATTTTGGGAAATTGCTGGGGATACTTGAGCGCCACCACGACGACAAGAGCAATGATCATTGGGGTAATCCAATACGCCGCCTTGGGAATCCCCACTTTTTTGAAGTTGGGATACTTGATCCGGGAAACCATCAAAAAGGCAAGCAACAACATGCCGGCTGCAAGCAACGGCACATTGAAAACCTCATGGTACAGGGCAAGGGTTGCCAATACCCCGCCGGCCGCCGTAATCGGCAAACCGGTAAAGAACCCCGGCGTACCGGCCTGCACATTGAAGCGGGCCAGGCGCAATGCGCCGCAAATGGGAAAAATTGCCGTAATGATGATGCCCAAGGTATTCAAGTCCTGCAGCACGACAACGTACATGATAAATGCCGGAGCCACACCAAACGTAATCACATCGGACAAGGAATCCAGTTCTTTTCCAAACTCGCTCTGCGCATTGAGAATGCGCGCCACGCGCCCATCCAGACCGTCCGCCAGCATCCCGATGATCACCGTAATGGCTGCGTAGTCTACATACTGGTCACCCTGAAACGCAAGAAGAATGGCCAATATACCCAAAAAAAGATTGCTTACGGTTAGTATGTTCGGCAGTGATTTCACGAACATGAACTACCTCCTGATTTCCTTCGCGAAGAAGACGTCGCAGAATGAAAGGGCGTCCGCTAGGCAAGTCTATTCTTCATGTGCCTTAATCCTATTCTACCTTAGATATGCCTGTCAATGAACACCTGTTCCTGAATCCGCTTCATGCCTTCCTTGATCGCCCGCGCGCGGACTTCGCCAATTCCGTCCACCTCGTCGAGTTCTTCGATGGTCGCCATCATGATCCGCGGCAGATTGTGGAAATGCTGCACCAAATTGGCGATAATCTGGACAGGCAGGCGGGGGATCTTGCTTAAGATCCGATAGCCCCGCGGAGAAACGGATTCCTCCAACGAGCTGACATTGACAGTATAACCCAGCACGCGCAAAAACGTACTGAGTTCCATCATTTCCGCCGAACTTAATTTCTTCATCTCCCGCAAGACATGTTCCGGGTTCACATCGGGACTGCGGCTGTAATCCCGGATCAGCATGTGGGCTTCTTCCTCGATGTTGCTCACAAGCTCTGCCAACTGCATGCTGACCAGCCTTCCCTCGGTGCCCAGTTCATAAATGAAGCGGGAGATCTCTTCCTTGATGCGAAGGACCATCTCGATCCGCTGGAGGACAGTGGTGACGTCGTGCAGCGTCACCAATTCCTCGAATTCCAACGCTCCCAGGTTGGTCAAGGTTTGATCCAGCACGGATTTGTACTTTTCCAGGGTGGACAAGGCCTGATTCGCCTTCGTCAGGATTACGCCGATTTCATTCAGCACGTAACGAAAATTGCCCTTGTACAGGGTGATGACATTGCGCCGCTGCGAGATGGCGATCACCAGGTGATTGGTATGCACGGCCGTCCGCTGCGCCGTCCGATGCCGGGTTCCCGTCTCACTGGCAGGAATGCCGGATGGCGGAAACAGTTGCGTATTGGCGTACAGGATTCGCTTGGCGTCTTCGCTGAGAATGATCGCTCCGTCCATTTTCGCCAGTTCGTAGAGATGGGCGGGAGTGAAGTCGCAGTTGATGAAAAAGCCGCCGTCCACGATTTTCTCCATTTCCGGGCCGAAGCCGACGACGATCAGGCCGCCCGTCTTGGCTCGAAGCACGTTTTCCAGTCCTTCGCGAAGCTGCGTTCCGGGAGCGACGAAGCGAAGCACATTGCTGATCTCCTGTACCTGTTTGTCCTCTTCGTGCACTTTCGTCTACCCCCTTATAACCTCATCCAGCGCTTCCGCGATATTGTTGACCCCAATCACGGCAATTCCGTCGGGAACCTCCAGGCCGCGAATGTTCTTCTCCGGCACAATCACGCGCTTGAAGCCCAATTTGTGCGCCTCCCGAATGCGCTGTTCAATCCGGGATACGCCGCGCACTTCCCCGGTCAACCCGATTTCGCCGATCACCACGTCGTAGGGATTGGTCGGCCGGTCTCGGAAACTGCTGGCAATGCTCACAGCGATTGCCAGATCAACAGCCGGCTCATCCAAACGGACGCCCCCCGCCACGTTTACATACGCGTCCTGGTTTTGCAGCATCATCCCCATCCTTTTCTCCAGTACGGCCATAATCATCGCCACCCGCTGATAGTCCACCCCTGTGGCCATACGCCGCGGCGTGACAAAACTGGTTGGAGCCACCAAAGCTTGCAGTTCCACCAGCACCGGACGAGTCCCTTCCATGCTCGCCACCACGGTGGAACCCGCGACGCCCTGGGGACGCTCCGCGAGAAAGATTTCCGACGGGTTGGCAACCTCCTCCAGGCCGCGGTCCCTCATTTCAAAGATCCCGATTTCATTGGTCGAACCAAAGCGGTTCTTCACCGCGCGCAAAATGCGGAAGGTGTTGTGGCGCTCCCCTTCAAAATAGAGAACGGCATCCACCATGTGCTCCAGCATTCGCGGTCCGGCGATGGCCCCCTCTTTGGTGACGTGACCGACGATGAAAGTGGCAATTCCTTTTCCCTTGGCAATCCGCAACAGCTGCGCCGTCGCCTCCCGCACCTGCGCGACGCTTCCGGCGGCAGACTGGATCGCCGGGTGAAAAACGGTTTGAATGGAATCGATGATCAACACATGGGGGTCTATTTGATTGATATGCTGCTCGATCAATTCCAGATCATTTTCCGCCAACACAAACATAGGCGGTGTTTGTTGGCCCAGCCGGTCGGCACGCAGCTTGATCTGCTTTGCCGACTCCTCCCCGGACACATACAAAACCTTACCGCCTTGATGAGCAAGCGCAAATGAAGTTTGCAAAAGCAACGTCGATTTTCCGATTCCCGGGTCTCCCCCTACGAGGATCAGCGATCCGGGTACCAATCCCCCACCCAGTACTCGGTTCAACTCTCCAATGGTAGTGTCAATCCGGGGCTCCTGTTCGCTGCTCACCTGTGAGAGCGGCATAGGTGGCTGACGCAGCGCGCTGCCCAATCCTTCGTGCCGATTTGCAACTTTTACCGACACTTCCTCCACAAGCGTGTTCCAACTGTTGCACCCCGGGCATCTCCCCAACCATTTGGGCGATTCATACCCACATTCTTGACAGGCGAATTTTGTTTTATACTTTGCCATATTTCTACCTCGTTTGACACTTCCAATCTCTTGGAACACATTTCCTCTCCATAGTATACCCGTTTCTTATGAGAAAAGAGAATACCCCAAGCATTGCCTGAGGTATTCCCTTTTGGTTGAAAACCTTTCTTTCAATTGCTTGCCATCCCGGAAGTTTGGCCGCTTATGACGTGGCTTTTTCCAGGCGACGGACGACCAGTTTGTCATCTTCCGCGTCAATTTTTACCGTGTCGCCCTTGGAAATGGTGCCCTTGAGCAGTTCTTCCGACAGCCGATCCTCGATCTGGCGCTGGATGGCGCGGCGCAGCGGACGGGCGCCGTAGGCCGGGTCAAAGCCTTCCTTGGCCAGCACTTTCTTGGCTTCGTCGGACAGTTGGAAATCGATGTCTTGCTCGCGCAGGCGCTTGCGCAGTTCGTCCGTCATCAGCGTGACGATTTGTTCGATATGCTCCTGCTCCAGGGAATGGAAGACAATCACTTCATCAATCCGGTTCAGGAATTCAGGACGGAAACTCTTTTTCAGTTCATCCATGACCTTGTCCTTCATGTCCTGGTATTTTTTCTCCGTGTCGCCGGTAGTGAAGCCAAGCGTGGTGTTTTTCTTGATCAGGTTTGCCCCTACGTTGGAGGTCATGATCACAACCGTGTTGCGGAAGTCCACCGTCCGGCCCTTGGAGTCGGTCAGCCTTCCGTCATCCAGCACTTGCAGCAGGATGTTGAAGACATCCGGATGCGCCTTTTCAATTTCGTCCAGCAGGATGACGGAGTACGGTTTGCGGCGAACTTTTTCCGTCAGTTGGCCGCCTTCGTCGTAGCCGACGTATCCCGGAGGCGCACCCACCAGACGAGCGGTGGAATGTTTCTCCATGTACTCGGACATGTCCACCCGAATCATCGCGTCTTCATCGCCAAACAACGCTTCTGCCACTGCGCGGGCCAACTCCGTCTTCCCAACCCCGGTCGGCCCGAGGAAGATGAACGAACCGATCGGACGTTTCGGGTCCTTGAGGCCGGCGCGGGCGCGGCGAATGGCACGGGAGATCGATTTGACCGCCTCGTCCTGCCCGATCACGCGGTTGTGCAAAATCTCTTCCATTTTCAACAGGCGTTCCGTCTCTTCCTCTTTCAGCTTCGCCACCGGGATGCCGGTCCAGTTGGCCACGACGGTGGCGATGTCTTCCGCCGTAACCTCCATGTTCAGCTTGCCTTGGCGTTCCTTCCAGTCTTTTTTGGTTTTCTCCAGCTCTTCGCGCAGTTTTTGTTCCTGGTCGCGCAGCGCAGCCGCTTCTTCAAATTCCTGCGACTGTACGGCGGCGTCCTTTTCCTTGCGCACTTTCTCCAAGCGTTCTTCCAGCTCCTTCAGATTCGGCGGAACGGTGAACGACTGGAGACGAACCTTGGAAGCAGCTTCGTCGATCAGGTCGATTGCCTTGTCCGGCAGGTAGCGGTCCGTGATGTAGCGGTCCGACAGCTTCACCGCCTGTTCGATCGCTTCGTCGGTAATCTTGACGCGGTGGTGCGCTTCGTAACGGTCGCGCAGGCCATGCAAAATCTTGATCGCATCTTCCGGAGTCGGCTCATCCACCTGGATCGGCTGGAAGCGGCGTTCCAGGGCTGCGTCTTTTTCGATGTACTTGCGGTATTCATCCAGCGTTGTCGCGCCCACGCACTGCAATTCGCCGCGGGCCAGAGCCGGTTTCAAAATGTTGGATGCGTCGATGGCTCCTTCCGCGCCGCCAGCGCCGATCAGGGTGTGCAGCTCATCGATGAACAGGATGATGTTGCCCGCCTGCCGAATTTCATCCATGATTTTTTTCAAACGGTCCTCAAATTCGCCGCGATACTTGGTGCCGGCGACGACGGTTCCCATGTCAAGCGTCATGACCCGCTTGTCGCGCAGTGTTTCGGGAATTTCATTGTTGACGATTTTTTGTGCCAACCCTTCGGCGATCGCCGTTTTCCCCACCCCGGGTTCGCCGATCAGGACGGGGTTGTTCTTGGTGCGGCGGCTCAAAACCTGGATCACGCGTTCGATTTCCTTTTGACGGCCGATGACCGGATCAAGTCCGCCTTCGCGGGCAATCGCGGTCAAATCGCGGGCCAAACTGTCCAGCGTCGGCGTGTTGGCCGCTGGATTTCCTCCGGAAGGCTGATGCGACGCCATCATTTCCGAACTTCCCAGCAACTGCAGCACTTGTTGGCGTGCCTTGTTCAGGCTGACCCCCAGATTGTTCATGATCCGGGCGGCGATGCCTTCCCCTTCGCGAATCAGCCCCAGCAGGATGTGTTCCGTACCGACGTAAGTATGGCCGAGCTTGCGCGCTTCATCCATCGACAGCTCGATTACCTTCTTGGCGCGCGGGGTGTAGTTCGGCGTGTAATTGGTGCCGGACTGCTCGGTGCCGCGGCCAATCAGCGCTTCCACTTCGCTTTGGATCTTGTCAAGACCCAGCCCCAGGGATTGCAGGGCCTTTGCCGCGATGCCCTCGCCTTCGCGAATCAGCCCGAGGAGCACGTGTTCGGTTCCAATGTCCTTGTGCCCCAACCGTACAGCTTCTTCCAACGCCAGCGCCAACACCTTTTGTGCGCGTTCCGTAAAACGACCGAACATCATCATCCATACACCTCCACTTGATCTCCATGTTTCTTGATCTCTTCATTATGTTTATTTGTTATTTGCTTGCTTGCATTTTCTCCCGGATCAAACGCGCCCTCCGCTCGTCGCGCTGTTCCGGAGTGAGTTTCTGCCCGGCACTATGTTGCAAAAATCCCGGCTGTGTGCTTACCAGAAGTTCGTTGATGACCAACGGCGAGACATCGGAAATGACGCCCAGGTCAATTCCCAGCCGCACGTCGGAAAGCCGCTGTGCCGCTTCTTTGGATTCCATCGTGCGCGCGTGGTGCAAGATGCCGTACGAGCGGAAGATCCTGTCCTCCAGCGTGATCCGCGAGTGTTCCAGCAGATAGCGGCGAGCCACGCGTTCCTGCTCGATAATTTGTCTTGCCACGCCGTACAGGTTGGAGAGAATGTCTCCCTCCGTCAACCCCAGCGTCACCTGGTTGGACAGCTGGAACAGATTCCCCAGCGCCTCGCTTCCTTCTCCGTACAGGCCGCGAACCACCAGTCCCACTTGGTTGATGGCCTGCAGGATGCGGTTGATCTGCTCCGTAATCACCAGCGCAGGCAGGTGAAGCATCACCGAGGCGCGAATCCCTGTGCCGACGTTGGTCGGACAACTGGTCAGGTAACCTCTTTTCTCGTCAAACGCGTAATTCAGGTGTTTCTCAAAAATATCGTCCAGTTTCGTGCCGATCTCCCAGGCTTCGTCGAGCCGGAACCCCGGCAACAGCACCTGAATGCGGATGTGGTCTTCCTCGTTGATCATGATGCTGACCGATTCATCCTGGCTCAGCAGAACGGCGCCTTTTCTCGACTCCTCGGCCAAATGGGGACTAATCAGATGTTTTTCCACCAGTACCCGCTTTTCCAGCGGATTGACCTGGTCCATCAGAATCAGTTCAAAGCGAAAATGCTTCCGCATCGACTCCGACTGGCTTACTTCTGTCACTTTTCGCACGACTTCCTCCGCCTGTGAGTCGGTAGCCAGAAGCGGAAAAGGGTGCTGGCGCAAGTTTCGCGCAATACGCAACCGTGTGCTGATGACAATGTCGGAATCCGGGCCTTCGCCCTTCATCCAATTGCTCCACGGGTTTTGCATGAACTGCTGTCGGGCCATGACCAGCCAACCTCCCCTGTTACGATCGTGACATCTTTTGCTCCAGCATGCGAATCCGATCCCGCAACTCAGCCGCCTTCTCGAATTCTTCGCTGGCAATATAGCGCTGCAATGCGCTTTTCAGTTGCTCCAACTCCCTGCGGATTTTCAGCTGGCCGCCTGTTCGCTCCGGCACCTTGCCGATGTGCTGGGTATTGCCGTGAATGCGGCGAAAAAGCGGGTCCAGTTTGTCTCCAAAAAACGTGTAGCAGTCGCTGCAGCCGAACCGGCCGCTTTTGGTGAACTGGGCGTAGGTCATCCCGCAGGTTTCGCAGCGCTGCGGTTTGGCGGCAAACGTCTCCCAGCCGTTTTTCTGCATGGGGTCAAACTTGAGCAAACCGGACAGGAGATTGTTGATGCTGAAGTTGTGAAAACCGCTGAAAACATCTCCTTTTTCCTGTGCGCATTGCTCGCAAATATGGTATTCATTTTTTTCACCGTTGACGATTTTCGTCAGGTGAAGGGTTGCCGGTCGTTTTCCGCATTCTTCACAGTTCATCCGTATCCCTCCCACGAGATCCTCATTTGATCAGGATCGCCGCGATCAGCTGCTTCAGCATGTTGGCACGCAACCGATCCCGAATTTCCGGCTCCACTGTCAATACATTGCGCGAGGTGGCAATTTTCATTAACATGGCTTCCCGCGAACTGATCAAGCCATCCTCCAGCAATCTTTCCACGATGGCGTCGCTGACGTTTTGCGTAATGCTTTCGCCAATCATCTCCTCCGTCAAAAGCTCCTGAAGATAAGCCTTGCTGACAATCTGAACCTTGCGAATGCGGATGTATCCGCCGCCGCCCCGTTTGCTCTCGACAATGTACCCTTTTTGCGGGGTAAAGCGTGTGTTGATGACGTAGTTGATCTGGGATGGAACACATTGAAAAAGGTCGGCTATCTCACTACGCTGAATCTCGACTGTTCCATCAGGGCTCTTGGTGATGATGTTTTTTAAATGCTGCTCGATGATGTCCGAGATGTTTCGCAAGGAATCGCCTCCTTCTCCACGTGACCGACTCTTGACTTTGACTATCTTTGACTTTAATTATAATCCGTTTATTTTTGGCATGCAAGGGGGGTTTCCATTTTTTCCACACAACTTTCACAAGCCTCCCGCGGCTTGCCCATCCAATAGTGTTGGCAGAATCGCGCCGGTTAAATCAACAAAACAAACTCCCCCACAGTTGAAATGGCTTCGGGGGAGTTTGTCAGCAATCCAGTCCCTTTGCAGGAAATGGTTCCGGTTATGGCGTTTGTGTTTTGTACAGGGGCGGCAGGTGATCCAAAAGGGACGGAAAGCTGTTGATGACCGCATCGGCTCCCTCCAGCTCACCCTCTGCGGCGAAGCCAAAATCGCATCCTATCGTATACAAGCCATTTGACTTTCCAGCTTCCATGTCCGAGCGCCTGTCCCCCACCATCACCGCCTGTTTGATTTGATAATCCCGCAGCAGTTTGGCAACCAGGCGGTTTTTTGAGCGGGTGGCAAATCGCCCGGCCGAGTACAGATCCGTAAAGTAACGTTTGATTTCATACTCGTCACATATGGTTTCGATGTATTGTTCCCGGCCGTTGCTGACGACAAACAGGGGGATTCTGCAAGCGTACAGGTGTTGGAGCGTCTCCCGCACTCCCGGGTACAGATCGGTCGCCCTTTCGCCGATCAGCCGGATCTCATTTTCCAAGAGCAAACGATCGGCCGTCTCCCTCGTTTTTTCGTCCGCTCCCGGCAGCAGGGTGTGCCACACTTGTTCCGTGGTCATCCCCAGAACACTCACGAATGCCTGTTCATCGGGTGTCGGACCGTTCCAGAGTCCCTGTTCGCGAAGTTGTGCAAACGTTTGTTGAAAAGCCGGCGTGGACAATTTTTCAGTTTGCAACAGCGTGCCGTCCATGTCAAACAGAATGGCCCGTTCCATCTCTTTCGTCCCCTCCTTTTCCTGATCGCCCGCCGCATGTCATCTTTCCCGGTACACCATTATGATGGCACAAAAAAACCTTCCTGACCGTGATCGGCAAGAAGGTTTGTCACGCATTTTTGGCAAGGATGGCGGCTGAAGGAAGCCGCCATCCGGATCGTCCGGGCAACTTTCCGCGCCGTTCAGTCACGGGATCGCATGTGCGGGAACAGCAGAACGTCGCGAATCGACGGGGAATTGGTCAAGAGCATCACCAGACGGTCAATGCCGATTCCCAACCCGCCGGTCGGAGGCATCCCGTACTCCAGCGCTTCGAGGAAGTCTTCATCCATCTCGTGCGCTTCGTCGTTTCCGGCCGCTTTCTCCAGCAGCTGCGCTTCAAAGCGTTGCCGCTGATCGATCGGATCATTCAATTCCGTGAATGCGTTGGCGTGCTCGCGCGCCACGATAAACAGCTCGAACCGGTCGGTAAAGCGCGGATCCTGCTCATTCTTTTTCGCCAGCGGTGAGATCGCCACCGGATGGCCGTACACAAAGGTGGGCTGAATCAGCTTTTCCTCCACCTTTTGCTCAAAGAACTCATTCACCACATGGCCGAACGTGTGGTGCGGCTGAACCTCCACACCGTGCTCCTTGGCCAGCGCCCGCGCTTCATCGTCGCTCATCTCTTTCCAGAAATCGACGCCCACGTGTTCCTTGATCAGGTCAACCATGTGCACGCGCCGCCATTTTGGCGTCAAATCAATCTGATGTCCCTGATACTCGATCTGCGTGGTCCCCAGCACTTCCTGAGCCACGTGCGCAATCAGGTTTTCCGTCAGATCCATGATGTCGTGGAAGTCCGCATATGCCTGATACAACTCAATCATGGTAAATTCAGGATTGTGGCGGGTGGAAATTCCCTCGTTGCGATACACCCGTCCAATCTCATACACCTTTTCCAGGCCGCCGACAATCAGGCGTTTCAAGTGAAGCTCAATGGCAATCCGCATGTAGAGCTGCATGTCCAATGCGTTGTGGTATGTAATGAACGGACGGGCAGCAGCACCGCCGGCAATCGGGTGCAAGGTTGGCGTCTCCACTTCCAGGAAGCCGAGATTGTCCAGATAACGGCGAATGGAAGTAAGGATGCGGCTGCGCGTAATAAACGTCTGCCGCACTTCCGGATTGACGATCAGGTCTACATACCGTTTGCGGTAACGCGTTTCCACATCTTTCAAGCCGTGGTATTTTTCCGGCAACGGGCGAAGCGATTTTGTCAGGTAGGTGAGTTCCTTCACCTTCACCGTCAGCTCGCCCGTCTTGGTCTTGAAAACTTCCCCGCTTACCCCGATCAGGTCGCCGATGTCGCTTAAGTCAAAAACCTTGTACGCCTCTTCACCCACCGTATCCTTGCGCACGTAAATCTGAATCTGACCGGAGCGGTCCAGGAGATGGGCAAAACTGGCCTTGCCCATGGTGCGCTTCGAAACGATGCGGCCCGCAATCGTCACGATATTCGCTTCGGCTTCCAGCTCTTCCGTGGACTTGTCGGCGTATTTTGCAAAGATATCAGCAGCGTGATGAGTCTGGTTGAACTTTTTCCCGAACGGATCGTAACCCCATTCGCGAAGTTGATTCATTTTGTCGCGACGCACTTGCAACAACTCGTGAAGGGCGCTTTCCTGCTGCTCTTCCTGTTGTGCTTCATGCTGCAGGTCTTGTTCGTTCGCCATTGCCTTTCACTCCTCTTAAAAAATACCTGGCAAGACCAACTTGCTCAGGCGGATGAACAGGCGTACCTTTCAATAAAGGTACGCCGCGTGTCTGCGCTTACAGATTGATCTCCAGAATTTCATACTGAATGACGCCAGCCGGAACCTGCACGTCCACGATTGCGCCCTTTGCCTTGCCCAAAAGCGCTTGCCCAACCGGCGATTCGTTGGAAATTCGGTTGTTCATCGGGTCGGATTCGGCTGAACCCACGATAGTGAATTCCACGATCTCACCCGTTTCCAGATCTTTTACCTTGACGCGGGAGCCAACGCTGACCATTCCTGTATCCACATCGTCATTGGTGATAATCCGAGCATTGCGCAGCATTTTTTCAAGGGTGAGAATCCGGCCCTCGATAAATGCCTGTTCATTTTTCGCTTCCTCGTACTCGGAGTTCTCGCTGATATCGCCATAGCTGATCGCTTCTTTGATCCGTGCTGCAACTTCCTTGCGCTTTACCGTTTTCAGTTCTTCCAGTTCCTGCTCCAATTTCTCCAAACCTTCTGGTGTGAGGATCACTTCTTTTTCAGACATGATTGGACTCCCCCTGTAAAATAATTCACCCATACTTAAATCTGTACAAAGGATTATATGTAGTTGTTTTATGCACCATACAAAAAAACGCCAACAGTTAGGGACATTCAAAGGGAAAGCTGCCAGGGTGAACTGGCAGCTCGACTCCCAATATTACAGCGTATTATAGGATATGCACAAATCCTTGTCAATGTTTGGGTCTTAGCAACCCACCGCTTCCTCGCCGGCCGGTTGTTCCGGTTCTTCCGCGGAGTTTTCCACCCATTCGACATAATCATGCAGGATCCGGCGAAGTTCCTCTTCCGTCTCCACCGCGTTGATCAGGTTCTTGACGTGAGTGGACCCTCTCAGCCCTTTCAGATACCACGCTGCGTGCTTGCGCATCTCCAATACCCCTACACGCGGGCCTTTCAAAGCGATCAACCGCTCCGCATGCAACAGGCAAATTTCGATTTTTTCCCGTACGGTGGGCTCGGGCGGCAACTCGCCGGTGCTCAGATACTGGACGGTCCGGTACAGCATCCACGGATTGCCCAATGCCGCTCGGCCGATCATCACCCCGTCACATCCGGTGGTATCCAGCATCCTGCGGGCGTCCTCGGGCGTAGCCACATCCCCGTTGCCGATCACCGGAATGGATACCGTTTCTTTTACCCGTTTGATCCAACTCCAGTCTGCCTTTCCCTTGTACATCTGCACGCGGGTGCGGCCGTGCACGGTTACCGCACTGCCGCCGGCGCGCTCAACCGCCCGGGCGTTCTCCAGCACGTACAAATGATCGTCATCCCAACCGAGGCGCATCTTCACGGTAACCGGCTTCTCCACGGCATCGACGACGGCTGCAACCACATCGTAGATTTTGTTCGGGTCCAACAGCAGACGGGCACCCGCGTCACAGCTTGTAATTTTCGGAACCGGGCATCCCATGTTGATGTCGATAATATCCGCGTTCGTCTGCTTGTCGACATATTTCGCCGCTTCCACCAGCGTTTCCCGGTCTCCGCCAAAAATTTGCAGGCTCAGCGGCTTTTCCCGTTCATCCACATACAGCATATCCATGGTTTTTTTGTTGCCGTAGACGATCCCTTTGTCGCTCACCATTTCGGCGCAGACCAGGCCCGCCCCGAATTCCTTGGCAATCAAACGAAAAGCAGGGTTGCACACACCTGCCATGGGAGCGAGAACGACGTTGTTCTTCAGCTCGACATTTCCAATCTTCATCTATGATCGACCTCCTATTTCTCCAAACGCACGCAAAATGACAACGGCGTTGAACAGAAGAGGACTGTTCCCAGCATCACAACATGATTATCCATTATTTATATCACAACATTCATCAAAATCCATGTGTAAAGTGCTGGCATACCCGTTTACTTTGCGGAAGGAGCCGATTCGGATTCCCAGTCGATCGTTCCCCACTTCCGCACTCCTTGCTGATCCTTAAGCCTCGACAGGCATTCGGCAATCGTGCGGTTCAGCACGGGCAAAGCGCCGCCCCGCCAAACCTCCTGCAGGGGAATCAGCACAAAAGCCCGGTTCGCCAACTCGGGGTGGGGGATGCGAAGTCGCTCCGTTTCGATCTGCTCCTCCCCATACAATAGGATGTCGATGTCCATCGTGCGCGGCCCCCAGCGAATCGTGCGCACCCGCCCCAGCTCCTGTTCGATCAAGAGCCCTGCCTTAAGCAACTGTTCCGCTGTCAAACCGGTCTTGACCGCAATCACCATGTTGAGAAACGCACCCTGGTCCAAGTAGCCAACCGGTTCCGTTTCGTACACGGAAGAGACGGCCTCGATCCGGACACCGGGATGGGCATGCAGTTTGCGCAGGGCCTGGCGCAAGTTGTCCGCGCGGTCGCCCAGGTTTGCGCCCAGCCCCAGATAAGCGGTTACTTCCATCGCGCAAAATCCTCTCTCCTGCGTGTCATTTCAATGGCAACGGAGGCGTAATGGCCGTTGATGGGGGGATTGGGTTTCGTCACCCTGACCTTGACCTCTTCCAGCAGCGGAAACTTGTCGAGCAGCGTTTCCGCGATCTTCGCGGTCAGCCTCTCCACCAGGCGGAAGCGTTCCCCCTCCACCAATTGCCGGACACAACCGTAAATATCGGCATAGTTGACCGTGTCGTCGAGATCGTCGCTGGCGCCGGCCCTGGACAGGTCTAGCGACATCTCCAGATCGACGCAGAAACGCTGCCCCAGTTCTGCCTCGGCCGCATACACGCCGTGGTATCCGTAAAACGACATGCCGTTAAAGAGAATTTTATCCAACCGATATGCCCCCTTTGAGCATCGCGTCCATCATTGTCGTGACGCGCTTCATTTCCTTCACGTCATGCACCCGGACCATATGGCACCCCTTGGCCACGCCCAGCGCCACGGTGGCTGCCGTTCCCTCCAGCCGCTGGTCAACCGGGAGATCCAGCACCTTGCCGATCATCGATTTGCGGGAAGTCGCCAGCAGCACGGGGTAGCCCAGCCCGACCAAATCGTCCAGCCTGCGCATCGCCTCCAGATTGTGCTCCAGCGTTTTGGCAAAGCCGATTCCAGGGTCAAGGATGATCTGATCCCGGCTCACCCCCGCGTCCAGCGCAATCTGGATCGATTCCCGCAAGTCGCGGATAAAATCGGCAAAGAAATGATCGTACTTCGGCTCCTCGCGGTTGTGCATCAAGATGATCGGCACCTTGTGGCGTGCCGCCACCTCCGCCATCCTGCGGTCGCGCTTCGCTCCCCAGATATCGTTGATGATGTGGGCTCCGGCGGCGATGGCCCGCTCCGCCACTTCCGCCTTGTACGTATCAATGGAGAGCGGAACGTTCAGTTCTTCCGACAGAATCCGGATCACTGGCAGCACCCGATCCAGCTCTTCCTCCACACTCACCGGTTCGTAGCCGGGACGGGTCGATTCGCCCCCGATGTCGATCAGATCAGCCCCGGCCTCCACCATGGCGCGCGCGTGAGCCACCGCCCGGTCCACATCGTCGAATTTGCCGCCGTCCGAGAAGGAATCCGGCGTCACGTTGAGAATGCCCATCACCAGGGTGCGCTCTCCCAGCGGCAGAACGTGTTTGCCGCACACCAACTCCCGGCGGGCTCCCGCCTGCTCCGACATGGCGAGCACCTCTTTCACCTGTTCGACCGCCTCGGCCAAATCCGCATCCTCCGCAAGGATTTTCTGCAAGGCCTGGTTCAGCTGTGCGCGGGTTCCCACCAAAAGGATTTCCGCCCCCTCACGCTGTCGGGTGGACAGGAAGGCGTCTCCGCCAAAAGATTGCATGACCTGTTGAAACCGATGGGCTTGTCCCACAGTCAGATTTTCCACGTGTACCATGTGGCTTTCCATCATGGTGTCGATTCGGGAAACAAGCTGTTCCGGCAGCCCCCTGAAGGAAAACTCCGCAGCCCGTTCCTTTCCGCGAGCATGTATCAAAAATGGATTGTGTTTCATGTTTCTTCCCCTTTTTTCCAAACATATTGATTCACAAGATATCACAAATGCACTTCGGAGGCTACCGACTGGCGGTAGGCCCGGTGCAGTTTGCGCGTGTATTTGCCATATACGACGGGGACAGCCTGTCCATCAATTTCGCAGACCGGAACGATCTCCTGCACCGAGTTGGTGATGAATACCTCGTCTGCTTTCTTCACTGCTTCCAGGTTGTAGAGCCCTTCCTCGGCAGGCAGGGAAAGCTTTTCCGCCAGCTTGAGCACGTGCTGCCGGGTTACACCGTTTAGAATTCCCGTATCCAGGGATGGTGTGTAAAGCCTGCCGCCCGTGACCCAGAACAAGTTGCTGACAATCCCTTCTGCGATAAAACCGTCACGGGTGAGAAACAGCCCTTCCAGATCCGCTTGGGCCCCAAGTTCCTGCCGCGCAAGCGCATTGTTCAGATAGTTGTGTGACTTGAAGCGCTCCACCCCTTCCGGCGTCTGCCGCGCCAACTTCAGCGTCTGCAATCTTTTGGGCTGAGGCGGATCGCTCAGCGGGGCGACCGATTTGGCAAAGACGAACAAGGAGGGGCGCGCATATCCCTCCGCTGTCAGACCGACGCCTTCCTCCCCTGCCGTGATGCTGAGCCGTACGTAAGCGTCATCCAGAGCGTTTGCCTTCACGGTCTTCAAGACAATAGCAGCCAGCTCCGCCGCGCTCCAGGGCGCCTGAATGCGCAGCGCTGCCAGCCCGGCAGCAAGCCGATCGTAATGCTTTTGCCACAAGAACAAGCGCCCGTTGTACACGCGCATGGTCTCAAACAAGCCAATCCCGTACAAAAAACCGTGGTCCAGGACGGAAACCACGGCTTGATGAGCCGGATATAACGATCCGTTGCAATACACGTACATCCGTTAAACTCTCCCCATTCGCTCGTTTCTCTTTATCATACCACACTTCAGGAGGAAAGAACTTCTTCCTTTGCTGGCTCCCGGTGCATCTGACGGGACAGGCCGATGGACTTTCACCCATAGATCACGCCCATGCTAGGAGCAGACAAAAAAACCGCCTGGAGGTCCAGACGGTTTTCCACAACGATCTATATTATCGGCCGTTCTTTACTTTGCAACCGAAGCATTTTTGGCGTAAGTGACCAGGAAGTTTTTCAGCAGTTGTTTCCCGTATTGGGTAATGATCGATTCCGGATGGAACTGAACGCCCTCCACAGCAAAGCGGCGATGCCGGATTGCCATGATTTCCCCTTCCGCGGTACGGGCAGTTACCTCCAATTCGTCTGGCAACGAATCCGCCTCCACGAGCAGCGAGTGATACCGGGCAGCCTGAAACGGGGAGGGAATCCCCTGAAAGATCGTCTTGCCATCGTGAAAAACGTCGGAGGTCTTGCCGTGCATCAACCGTTCTGCCCGCACCACTTTGCCGCCAAACACCTGACCGATGGACTGGTGTCCCAAGCATACGCCCAGAATCGGAATTTTCCCGGCAAAATGACGGATTGCCTCCATGCTGATCCCCGCCTCATTGGGGGTGCACGGCCCTGGAGAAATCATCAAATAGTCCGGAGCCAGGCGTTCAATTTCCTCGATGGTAATCTTGTCGTTTCGATAAACCTGCAGTTCTTCGCCCAGTTCACCCACGTATTGGACCAGGTTGTAAGTAAAAGAATCGTAGTTGTCAATCATCAAAATCATCTGACTCTCGTCTCCTCTCGTCTCTTCTTGCTCTGCTCACTTAACTCCAGTGCCTTCCACAACGCCTCTGCCTTTTTCAACGATTCCGCGTATTCTGCCTCGGGTTCGGAGTCAATTACGATCCCTGCTCCCGCCTGAACATGGGCCATGCCGTCTTTGACAATCATCGTTCGAATGACAATGTTCAGCTCCATGTCGCCATCAAAGCCAAACCAGCCGATTGATCCGGTGTATACGCCGCGTTTGACCGGCTCCAGTTCCTCGATGATCTCCATCGTCCGCACCTTTGGCGCTCCGGTAATGGTGCCCCCGGGAAAGACAGCGGCAACCACGTCAAAAGCATCTTTTCCCTCTGCCAGCATTCCGCGTACGTGAGAGACAATGTGCATGACGTGGGAATACTTCTCCACGACCATGAACTCGCTGACTTCGACGCTTCCGTAGCGGCAGACGCGCCCGATGTCGTTTCGCTGCAGATCGACCAGCATGACGTGCTCGGCCCGCTCCTTTTCATTGTCGATCAACTCGCGAACCAACGCTTCATCTTCCGCATCGTCCCGTCCCCGCGGCCGTGTGCCGGCGATGGGACGCGTATGCACTTCGCCGTCCTTTACCTTGACCAGCAGTTCCGGGGAAGCGCTGACCAGCTGGAACTCCGGGTATCCCAGATACCCCATGTACGGAGAGGGGTTCAGCCTGCGCAGGACGCTGTACACTTCTGGTGCCTGCACACCAATCGGTTTCGTCTGCCGCACCGACAGGTTCACCTGGAAAACGTCCCCCTGCGCAATGTACGCCTGGACGCGGCGAACCGCTTCCTCGAACTGCGCCTGTCCCCAGGATACCTGCACAGGTGTGTGGTTGTGAATGGGTTGTTTCCGCAAACTCTCCCAATCGGTGCCATCATCTGCTCCAGCTGCTTGTACCACGCTGTCGGCGCGCTGCTTTAGGCGGGCGGCGGCTTCGCGGTAACGTTCCTCGTTCAGATCGACAGCATCCAGGTGGGTCAGGCAGATGATCTCGCGGCGATCGTGATCGAAGGCCACTACGTCTTTGAATATCATAACATACAGGTCGGGCAACTGTAAGTCATCGGTTGCCAGTCCCGACAAGGTCGGTTCAAAAAAACGGTTCATTTCATAACTGAGAAAGCCTACGGCGCCGCCTGTAAAATCAGGGAGCGACGACAGCTTCGGGGTCCGGCTTCCCGCCAGCACTTGACGCAAGGCATCAAGCGGATTATTCGCCCGGATGCGGGTTCGTCTTCCGTCAGCGCCGGTCAGCGTAGTTACTCCCTGCCGACTGTACAAGACAGATTCCGGCTGGCAGGCGAGGAAGGTATACCTGCCCGCGCGTCCGCTCTCCAGCAAAACGGCGTATTGCAAATCCGGCTGAAGTGTGGCAAGCACATGCCAAGGGTCCACACCGGACGGCCACTTCACCCGGATGGCCAACGGTATGTTTGAAAAGGATTGGGCATAGGCAAGGCATTCTGCAAAGGTAGGGTAGATCAAGGGATGTCCACACTCCTGTTTTTCACATAACTTCGATCAGTATACTGCACGGAAAAAAACAAAAAAAGACCACCCGCACCGTTCAAGTGACGCGGGTGATCCTGGTTTCAAACCGATTTCACTCTTCAAACTGGTAGAGCGGAGTGGAGAGATAGCGTTCGCCGTTGCTGGGAACCACTGCGATGACGTTCTTTCCTTTGCCCAGTTTCGCCGCTACCTGAAGCGCAGCAAAGATGGCCGCCCCCGAAGAGATGCCGCCGAGAATGCCTTCCTCACGGGCAACACGGCGTGCCGTTTCAAAGGCTTCTTCATTTTCCACCCGGATAATTTCATCGTAAATGCTCGTATCCAACACTTCAGGAACAAAACCGGCACCAATGCCCTGAATTTTGTGCGGCCCCGGTTTTCCGCCGGAAAGAACCGGAGATGCAGCCGGCTCCACTGCGACGATCTTCACATGGGGATAATGCTCACGCAGCACCTGACCTGCACCGGTGATCGTGCCGCCGGTCCCGACTCCGGAGATAAAAGCGTCTACCCCGCCGATTTCCTTTGCCTGCTCCAGCAGTTCTCTCCCTGTCGTTTCCCGATGAATCTTCGGATTGGCCGGGTTTTTGAATTGCTGCGGCATAAAGTAGTTGTTTTCCCTCGCCAGTTCTTCTGCCTTGCGAATGGCGCCGCCCATGCCCTCGCTTCCCGGGGTAAGCACCAGTTGCGCTCCGTAAGCACGCAACAGGTTGCGGCGCTCCAGGCTCATCGTCTCCGGCATCACCAGAACCGCCTTGTATCCCTTGGCCGCAGCGACCATCGCCAGGCCGATCCCGGTATTTCCGCTGGTCGGTTCGATGATGGTATCGCCCGGTTTCAGCTTGCCTTCCGCTTCCGCCGCTTCAATCATCGCCAGAGCAATCCGGTCCTTTACGCTGCTGCCCGGGTTGAAAAATTCCAATTTCAGGTAAATGTTGGCACTATCTTCACTCACGACGCGATTCAATTTCACCAAAGGAGTATACCCGATCAGTTCAGTGATGGAATTGGCTACGCGCATGTGCCTTCCTCCTTAATTACCGAGTAAAACGGTAGGTTTTAATAACATTATATCAAGAATTGCCCACTTCCGTCAATGGGCCATTTCCCCAACAAGGATTTCCACGCCTGCAGATTCACGCAGCCTCTCCAGCACATCATCGAGCGATTCCACCTGCGCCAAGGCCATTTCCCGACGAAGATCCTCCTTTGCCTCTGCAAAGGTAAGCTGCTTTGGTTCACGGATATCGGTCACGCGAAAAATGGCATAACCGTCCGGAATCGGCACCGGGTGACTGATTTCTCCCTCCTCCAATTCGGCGATGACGGCCGCCGCCTCATCCGGAAGCGGGGATTTTTCCGGCATTACCCAGCCCATGTCTCCGCCGCTGGCCGAAGTAACAGAATCGATGGAACGTTCCTTGGCCAAGGTTTCGAAGTTGGCTCCTGCCTGCAGCTCGCTTCGGACCTGCTCGGCCTCTGCGCGGGAGGCGACGACGATTTGCCAAAGGTGCACCCGCAGCGGCTGGTAAAAGCGTTCGGGATTGTTGTGGAACACTTCCAGCATCTGTTCCTCCGAGACGGTAATCTCCCGTGTGGCCAACTCACGCAGCAGGTACTGGTAGGAGAGTTCCTGCTTCAACGCTTCCAGATTCGTCCCCACCTGACGCACCAGTTCAGCTTCCAGCTCTTCGTCGGTCTCCACTCCGTAGCTTTCGCGGATCTTTGCCAGTTCCTTTTCCATCTGCTTCGGCTCCATGACGATCCCCAGTTTCTCCGCCTCCTGGAAAACCACTTCCCGGTTGATCATGTCCTGCAGCACCTGCCGTCCGAATTTCTGCTTCAAGACGGCAATCCATTCGGCTTCACTGATCGTTTTCTCCCCGACAACGGCGGCAGCCTGAAAGCGGCTGTTCGATTGCGACCATGCCCAGCTCACGCTCAGCAAGAGAAGCACCAGTGCTCCCACCAACCCCCACATTCCTTTTCCTGCAGTCATGCACCCTCCCCCTTCACATGGCGCTTACATGTCTTTCAGAATCTCCTCCAGCTCATCCTTCTCGAAGTGATAACGCTCGTTGCAGAAATGGCAGTGCACCTCCGCCTCTCCCCGTTCCTGAATGAGGTTCTGGAGCTCTTCCCGCCCCAGGCTGACCAAGGCTCTCATCACCTTGGACTCGGAACAGGTGCAGCGGAAGCGGATGTCCGTGCGGCTCAGGATTTTAGGTTCCTCCATCACCCTGGCCAAAATCTCCTCCGGAGACAGGCCTTCTCCAATCATCCGGGAGACTGGCGGCAATTGGCCCAGGCGCTTCTCAAGCTTTTCGATCACCTCTTCCGGCGTCTCCGGCAACAGCTGCAAAATAAAGCCTCCCGCCGCGAGCACGGCGCGATCCTCCGGGTTGACCAGAACGCCTACGCCGACTGCCGACGGGGTCTGTTCCGAGGTGGCGAAGTAGTAGGTAAAGTCCTCCCCAATCTCGCCGGAGACGATGGGTGAACTTCCTTGGTACGGCTCCTTCAATCCCAGATCCTTGACCACGTAGAGAAAGCCGTCTGTGCCGACAGCCCGGGCCACATCCAGTTTTCCCTTTTCATTCAGTTCAAAATGAACGTGCGGGTTTGTCACGTAGGCAACGCCTTCCCCGTGGGCGTTGGCTTCCGCAACGATCTGCCCGATCGGACCTCCTCCCTTAATTTTGACAGAAAGGCTTTCATTTCCTTTCAACATGGCACCCATCATCAAAGTGGCCGTCAAAGTGCGGCCTGCTGCCGCGGTGGCCGTGTTCCACATGTCATGACGGCGGCGCATCTCCTCAACGATCTCGGTGGTACGGGCGGCAAACGCGCGCACATGGCCGCCAAATCCGGTTGCACGGATTAAGTAATCGCTCATAAAAAAATCCTCCTCTATTTTTTCAGGCGAAGTGAATTCGCCGCATTTCCCTTCTATAACGATAAAGTTTACCATTTCCCCAACAAGGAAGAAAACCTGCAACCGCTGCCGGTATGCCCGGCATCCGAACACTTCCGGCGTGCACGCGAAAAAGCCCAGCGCCTAAGGGCACTGGGCTGGCGATTGAAAACTTCCATACGAAAAGCGAAGGCTTTTTAAAGGAGGAGCAACCGCGTTTGGGCAGACGGCTGTTCCGGCTGTATCAGGATGTTGCAGCGTGAAGTTGCTCCTGATCATAGACAGTGAACAAAATGCGGTCGGAGGCGTTTCTTCCTTCTACAAATAATCTTTCAGCAGGCTGGCCACCTTCTGCGTACGCAAACGATCGATGGTCGTCGCCTCGATCTGGCGAATGCGTTCCCGGGTCAACCCGAATACTTTTCCCACTTCTTCCAGTGTGTACACCTGATCGTCGTACAAGCCGTAACGCATAGCGATGATCTCCTGGGCGCGCGGGTTGAGGCTCTTCAAAACAGCCTCCATCTGGCGGCGAAGGTCCACTTTTTCAATCCACTCTTCCAGAGAGGTATCATCATCCTCGACAATTTCTGCGTAACAAAGCATCTCTTCTTCCTGATCTGCGCTCCGGGACATCTCGTTTAACTCCGCGTCGATCGATTCCAGCTTCATGCGCAGGGCGTACTCAATCCCCTCCACCTTTTCCAGGGGGATGTCCAGAAACTCGGAAATCTCGAAGCGGGTCGGCGTCCGGTTGAGCAACTGGGAGAGTTGTTGCACCTGTTTCTGATACTGCCGAATCTGTTCGTGCATGTGAACCGGTATGCGAATCAGGTTTCCCTTGTCGTTGATGGCGCGGGTGATCGCCTGGGATATCCACCAATGCGAGTAGTGGTACAGACGTACGCCGCGATTGACATCAAACTTGTCGATTGCGGTAAAAAGTCCGATTGTGCCTTCCTGTATCAGATCAAGAAACGGCATGCCGCGCTTCAAGTGGCGCAAAGCCGTCTGAACGACATAGCGAAGATAGGCCCGAACCAGTTTCTCACGGGCTTCCAGGTCTCCGTGTTTCTGGTAACGGATCAAGCAATCCAGCTCTTCCTCTTTATTCAGCATGGGTGTTGCAGCGACTCTTTCCAAAAACATCAGGGCAGACGTGTCAGACCGCAATGATCGCGGTATGACAAGGCCCAACTGTTCCTCCACTTTTCGCCAACGCCGGGCAGTCGAAAGGGAAGACGATGTACTGAATGTCATTTGCAACCCTCATTTCTCGGAAAATGAGATACCTGATGGTGTCAAGCCAGTGATGATGCAAACGATTCGGGATCTCTTCCATATTTGCATATTTGTCTTTCATGATTGGTTTAATATTCAGAAATTCGATAAAGATTGACGTTATCCTGCTTATTAACAGAATATTAGCAGAACTATACAAATTTGTAACTGGGAATAAATTGAATTTATGTCGAAAAGACACTTTTTTCTTATCAAATTTTCTCAAGTTTTGCAATCTATGACGAAAAAGCGACCCAGCAAGATGTCAAAACTTGTCTTGCTGGATCGCTTGAAAGATCCCGTCTGCCGGTTGCGCTCACCGGCATCCGTTACCGCTTCACTTCTTCCACACTGACGACCGGAAACGAATGAGCCGGAAGGACCGGGAGAAGGGGACGTTCATCAATGTATGCAGCCACCACATGGGACGGGCCAACCATGGTTTTGGGGGCCAACGCCAACTCTTCCCCCTGCTCCGTAACGAACTGGATCTGCAGCAGGCCGCCATCGGGCCGAACCGCTCCCGGAATTGCCTGTTCCAGAACCAGCTCCTGTCCGTCGTAACGCAGCCGCAACTGCCAATCCTGCCGCCAGGAGCGAAAGTCGATGTAATGCCGAACGAACGGCAGGGGATCGGTTGTCACACTGTGCGCATCAGGAAAATAGGCGTTGTGCTCCCGCCGGTATCCCCCGTTCGCCAGCATCCGTTCATCAAAACGGACAAGGGCCTCCTCCTCGATCAACTCGATGACGCCCTCGGTCTTCATGATCGGATCCACAGCAAACGTGGCGTGGTGGTTGGCCAACTCCAGCAGCATTTTCACCTCCGCCTTTTTCTGCAGGGCGAGGTCCGTATCCACAACGAAGATCCCGATGAGCAAAAAGAAGAGAAGGGCGGAAACCGATATGAGATTGACCCCCATTATACATCCCCCGCTCCATGCGTGATGACCGTTTCACGTGCGTGCAATCATGCGTAATGGATGCTCCATGTATGATGATCGCTCCGTGCGTGTTGACAGTTCCATGTTTACCAGCGGCAACTCCATGTTTGATGGCCGTTTGGTTGCGTGAAGACAGCCCGAATAAATCAAAGATCGTAGTCCATGATGTTGATCGTGCCGTGCCGAGTCACCTCAAGGGAATCCATCGGCACGGGAATCAGTGGCGTAAAACGCGGACAGGGAATCTCCAGACGCAGGAGAAACTCATCCGCATGGCTCCACAAAACCGGGTCCGCTCCGCGCGTCCGCACAACCGTAACCGCGATTTCCTGTTCAGACAGGGAGAACTGCTTTTCGGCAAGCTCTCGGGAAATCAGGTCTCGCACCTTTTGCAGAACATCTACATCGCTGACGCCCCCGTGATTGCTTACATGCTTGACCGCTGCGGCGCTTACCTCCAGCAATTCGCTTCGCGCCTGCAGCACGACATGGGTCTGCAAAACACCCAACGGCACTGTCAACAGCAGCATCAGGGAAAGCATTACGGCAATCAACTGTCCCATCAGCCTGTACCATGCCGGGTCACATGTTCCAGCAGTTCCCCAAAAAACTGCGTGCATGCCGACAGCAGATTGTCCGGACCGGTAAGCAAAAGATGCACAGTCAAGGGCATCACCACAACCATCACGGCCAAAATGGAAATTATCTTGTTCAACGCTACCACTCCGGGTCAAAGTATTCGGATGGACGACTACCGGAAAACGTAAAAGCCATTTCGCCCTGGACAATCCGGTTCAGCCACTGGGCAATGCGGGACGGGTACACGGTCATGACGAGCGTCACCTCTTCCCGCCGTTCCTTGCGTGCCCGCTGGCTGGCGTGCCGGGGGCTGCTTCCGGCAAAGACATCCCCCGTCACATCCCAGCCAAGCTGTTCCATTTCCCGCAGGTAATACGCTGCCAACGCCGGATCCAGGTATCCGATATCCTGCATGTCATCCATGATGTCGGCAAAATACGAACGGGCGATTGCACGCTCCAACGCATACAGCTGATAAGCACCTACGGCCGAAAAGACGACAATCAGCAACGTGATACAAACCAGAAACACTTTCAGCTTTACCATGTTTTCCAGCGCACGAACGATTTTGCGTTTAATGGAAAATTACCGTCGCCGCTTTGTAAACCCTCTCTTCCTGGGTCTGGCGAAGCCGTTCCTCAGGCTGCATGTCCCACAGCATCGCACACAAACTGCCCGCCATGATTACGATTGCGAGAAACACGCACAAATGCTGCATCAGTTCGAGGTATAGGACGTTCCGTTTTGCATCCGGAAGAAGATGTTTTCGTTGTGGGTGTCGTAGTTCAGGGACAAAACGGAATTGTTGATGCTTTCCGCAGATTGATTGGCGGCCGGACTCAGTTCGTTGCCATAGGAACTTACGCCGATTCCCAACACCATGACGCAGGCGAGAAAGATAAAGAACATTTTGGACATCGCGAACACTCCTCTTCCAAATTTTTTTTGCAATGCTGTTCATCAGGTCATCTCAGGGAATGGCCTGATCGATCCAGTCGACAGCCCGATCCCGCAGTCCGCCTTCGCTTACAACGGAATGGTTTACTTCCGACAGGCTGGACACCACAATCCCCAAAGTGCAAACAATGCAGATGAAAATCGAAAAGAGTTTTGTCATCCGTTTCCCCCTTTACGTCAAATATTTGTCCAATATTTCCGTCAAGAGCTTGTACCATGGAAACATTGCAACCAGAAGACCAATGTAAAATGCCGGATACACGATTACGCTGTACGCAATGCCCAATGACTTGATTTTTTTCCGGTGCCGAAACATTCTTCTGTTATCGACCGCCCACTCCAGTCTTTGCATGGTCAAACTCAGCTGCTCCGCGCTCAACTGCTCCACCGTGCGCATGCTGGATACGAGAAGAACCCCGTCATCGATGCCCAATTTGCGTTTAAAGCTCTCCAACGCCTCTTCAGGGTCCTTGTTCCACTCAGACAAGGAGGGAATGTACTCCTTCAGCTTCCTCGTCGGACGGGCTGCCTTTACCATCGCACTGTAAACGGGAACCTGGTTCTCCAGCAAAGTAATGAAACGGTTGATAAATCGGGCGACATCGGTACTGAGGATTTCTTCCCTGTATCCGGCATACATCTTCAGGCAGAAGTAAGGCAACAGATAGCTCCCCGCTGCCGCAACGCACATGGACAAGACAGGAAACGATTCGACTCGCATCAGCCATGCCCAGATCAGGATGACGAAACATACCGTGCTGCCGCACACAACCTGCAGAAACACCCATTCCGGCTTGCCCCAGCCAAACGGTCTCCCCGCCCGCGCAAGCAGTTTCCCCCAGTTGTCGGCGTCTTCTTCCCTTACCGCTCGTTCCCACTTGCTCCACCAGACGGAGGAAACAAACAGCTTGGGACGCTTTTCGCGGCTTGCCACGTACTTGCCGACAGCAAAAGCTGCGACAAACACAAACAGTGACCCTACCCCCAGGTAGAGGTAAAGCGCAACCAACGGCATCAGCGATACCTCCTTCCCCAAATAAACGCGAGCAAAATGGAGAAACACCAGACTGTTGCGGCAATGGACAAAATGGCTTGTCCATCCGGCGTCAGGAAATACAAGCGGTAGGAATCCTTTAACAACGCCTGGTTGTAGGGGATCAGGCAAATACAGATTGCAATAACCACCAGCAGGCTGATCCAGATGGAGTAAATCTCACTGTCCCGCTCCTCCTTCTCATCCTGCTGCAGAAACATTTCATTGGTCAGGCGATTGAGCGGCACTTGTATATCTTCTGTCTCCCCTTCCAGGCCGCTGGAAACATACATGGCAAAGTCATAGGCCCAGGGATGCTGGAGCCGTTCGGCAAACCTCTCAACCGCCTGCACCGGATTCCCCCCGTCAGCCAAACTGTTGTTGAGCAGCAGAAGTTCGGGCAAAAGTTCCTCGGGGCACTCCGGCACCATCTCCCGAAACGTCAGGATGATGTTTTTGCGGTTGTTGTAATATCGGGCAAAGAGGTCGACAAAACGGCAGAAAGAGTTGATTTTTCTATTCAGCAGCACCGTATACCGCGCGTAGAGCAGGAAGGTGGGAAGCAAAATCAGCAACAGGAACAGGGACAAGGAGACAATCACGTTTTCCAGGAGAATCCCCGCTGCAAAACCGGAAACACCGCCGGCCAGCGAAAGCAGCAGGTATGCTTCCGGGGTTCCCCCGGCAATTTGGCACCATCTGTCATATCCTTTGTACAATTTTCTCCTGGTTTCATTTTGAAGAAATTTTTCCCTCCAAACAGCCACAGTACGCGGGAACAGCACCCGCGAGGACCTCCAACGCATGCAGACGTGCAAACCGAGAAACAAAAACCCGCAAAAAAGACAGAGAAACATCGGAAATAAAAGCACGTATTTCATATTTGCCTTCCTGCATCTGTCAGACGTAATTCCTTGAACACCTGGTAATCCGCTCTCCCCACGCAACACATGTATTCCAGCAGGTAGGGATCCAGTTTCTTGCCTGTCCATTCATACTCCCCTGTCTGCATGTTGCGGACGACCAGCGGAATGGATTCCACTCGACGAAACGTCTCATTCCATTCGGTGACGTGAATGGCGTCGATGAAGCGATGGCCGTTGTTTCGGTAGGCAAGGGAATTGACAAAGTTGACCGCCCGGCTGATTCTCTCCTGGGTCAGCTCAATGCTTCTCCCTCCGTACTGGTAGACAAGGTCGGTCAAATCCTGCAAAGCCTTGTGCGGAAACCGTTCATGCATGGCGGCGATTGTGGCGTCCGTCCCCCTGATCCCGGCATTGATAAAGTGGTAAGCCTCAAGCGGCTCCCGAATCTCGCCAATCAGAATCGTATTGGCAGTGGACCTGTACAGATCCTTGAAGCAATGGGCAAGCTCAATCCCGATTTCCTCGACATTCTGCAGTTCGATGACCTCACCTGGCCAGACATCTGCAAATCTCATCTCGTGTTCGCTCTCAAAAATCGTGATGTATTCGGTCGCCGGATCCTTCAGCTTCAACATGCACAGCATCAATGTTGTTTTTCCCGCAGCCATCGGACCGATGACGAGCACATTGGCGCGGCCATGCACTTGTTGCTCGATCAGCATTTGCACCCTTTCATCAAAAGTTGGCTGCTTTTGCGTCCGCAACTGGTCCAGCGAGAAGGTTGGGGTGGTAAAACGCCTCACCAGGACGGTGGGAACCCGCGAATACGGAAAGGTGAACATGGTAAGCCGCGCCTTCAGGGATTCCAGATATCCGCTTAATCGCGGCTTCTTTTCATTGAAAGAGAGGCCGGCTGCATTGGTTAACTTTTGTTGAAGCGTCTCCACCTCTCTCCAGCTTGGAACGTAAGGAAGAAACTTCTTCTTGCCTTGTTCGATGTAGGCGACGTTCCGATTGGCTGAAATGCGAACCTCCTCCACCCAGGGAGACAGATGCAGCACTGCGTCGAGAATGCCCCAGCCGTAGGTGGAAAACGCCAATCCTTCATAACCGTTTACATAGGGCAAGATTTCTTCTGTTACCGGCCGCTTGATCACCTCTTCGAAATAATGCTGCAAGCGCAGGATGATGTGGCCGAGACTCTCCCTGTCGCCCTGTTCGGCGAGGGTGAGAATGCGCTGCATCTCCATCTTTTCTTCCTTGGTGGCGCCAAAATGATTCAAATAGTCGCGGGCAGCCTGCTTGATCTCTTCTACACTTTTCCATGGCGCAAGCCTTTCCTGATCCAACACATTCATCCGCTCAACACCGCACCTTTAACGGAATATTCCGCCTTTATGATCTTCAGCAAACTGTTGACGTACGTTTTGGGAGGAAACAGTTCTTCCACCAAAACACTGCTGTTGCGCAGAGACTGCCACAATCGACTTTCGGAAATGCGGGGAAGCACGCCATACAAGGAAACTTCCTCGCCAATTCGAAACGTCTGTCCTTTTTCCATGTGGCTAAGCAGCAATTCACACGATGCTCCGCGCTCGCGCTGAACCCGAATCCATTCCCTGGCACTCTCCATGCTGAATGGGTCTGCACGGGCAAACAGCAGATTGTGGTCCGATACTTCCATGATCCTGTAAAGCGTCTCGGTTTCCGGCACGCAGTAGCCCCAATCCACGTAGATGAAATCAAATTGTTTGCGAAAAACCTCCATCATATTGGAAATTTCCGCGCTTCTCCACTTGCTGGCGGCATGCGCGTAAAACAGGTTGGGCGCAAACTCGCTTTGCCGGCATACCTGCTTCCAGTTTCGCCTGCAGGCTATACTCACATCCAAAAAATCAGGCCGGTACAGGGCAAGCTGGTATTTTTGCAATTTGAAAAAACGGCTCAGATCGGGCTTGGCCACGTTCATGTCGAGAACCAGAATGTTTGCATCCAGCTGCTGGCGTGCCAGCAGGACGGGAAAATTAATACAAAACGTGGTCACTCCGGAAGCCCCGTAGCTCATTAGCGTATAAATTCTGCCGTCGCTTCCCGCCGTTTTCTCCTCCCTTTCCTTGGAACTGTTTGCAATGCGAAGAATTCCGCTGATTTGATCGCGAATTTCCTCCTGGGAAAGTTGCGCCGAGAGCAGGTAAACCGCTTCGCAGCACATTTCCTGCAAAACTTTGCGAATCAGCCACTCGTCTCGGTACAAGGGCACGATAATGATGGTCGCATGCGCCGGCATGGCAGCTTTCGCAGCAGGCACCCATTCCCACGCCGGTGACGTGAACATTTCTGAAAACAGAATGGCCGTATCCGGTTGATACAATTGAATCAAGCGAAAAAATTCATCTGTTGATTCGGCAACCAGCACCTCCGCCGACGATGGCATGTACGTTTTTGCCAACGACTTCATGGGATAACAAACCAGAATTTTCACGATGAAACCTCCTTGGACACCATGATGTGACCCACCTGCACAACGCCGTACCTAAAAGCTTCGCTCAGCTGCATATACTGCTGGTCCGTCAGATTAAACCCGACAAACGCGGGCAGGGCAGTGGGCTGGACCCGATAGTCCCGATACCTTCTTTCTCCGTTCAGCGACGGGTTTTCACGCGAACCGTTAAAGATCGCGTCCATCTGGTCCGGAGATGGCAGCAAATTTGGCTTCAACGTATAAATTTCAATTCCGTTGCTGTCCCTGACTGTGGCCAGTTGTCCCTCAAACAGCAGATCGGCTGTATCATTCGTTTTTTGGAAATGCTGCGGCGGGGGCAAATCCTCCAGTTCATGGATGGACTTGTACTTGACCCAAACCTTCACGTAGTCCCCTTTTCGCAGTTCAGTCAGCGGTTGAATAAACGTCAGGGGAAATTCGTACCGGGCCTCCCCTTGATCCGGAAGCAACTGAGTGTCTGTCAGCTTGTTGGCCAATACCTGTTCGCCTTCGTACATCGTTTGCGTACTTCGTTTTCCCAACACCTCATTCAGGCCCGTAACCGCTTGCGGCAGAATCACATCCACTGCTTCCTGTACCAGCACGACATCTTCACGAGTAATCGGCTCATAGGGGGAGATCTGTTTTCCCTTGGCCACCTTCACCACGGGAGCAAACAGCTTTTTGGCTGCCAAGGCATCGATGTAGCGGGTAGCGGCGAAGAAGGACGACCCGGCCAGTATGAATGAAATCAGACAAATGATAAGCAGCGTTTGTTTTCTCATAACATCCTTCCTTTGCGGCTGGGCAGAAGCGGCTGAAAATGTTCCGCCTCTTCCGGAAAAAGTTCCAAAAGCAGGCTTGCTTTTGCATGGGCTGCCGCAATTTTTTCAGGGTTGATCATCGGCAATATGGCGTCGATCCTGATCGCCTTACCAACTTCCCGGTTCCACAGCGACACCGTTCCCTCCACTCTTTTCATCACATGCAGACGGGAAAGTCGGGCGTTCCACTTGTTGGCAATGAGACGGATCTTGGGCTTTTGCTGAAACCACCACGCTGGAGCCGCCTCAGTCAGAAAAAGACGGGTAAGTCGCGGAAGATCAGCATCGAAAACAATCCATATTTCGTCTGCCATTTCAAAAATGCGCTGTGCGTTGGCTTCTCTCCAACGAGAGGATAGATCAATGAAGACTGTCTGACTGTCTTTGCTTATCTGCAATAACCATTCGGCTGTGTCTGGCTGGGGAATGTGTTGCTCAGGCAACGGAGGGCAAATCTGGATGCGGAGATGTTGATCGTGGAGAAAAATCATCGAAGAAGCATGGGCCGGCCTATTCCCCCGTCGTTCAAAATCGAGCGCAAAGTAATAGTAGGAGATGTTGCCTGGCAACTCGCAAAGCGTTACAGGAACGCCTCGATCTGAGCAGAGAAATGCTGCATTGGCGGCCACGAAACTGGCGCCGGCTTGTGCGTAAAGGCTTGTTACAGCAATGCATTTGCGGCTGTAAACAGGTTTTGGTTCATCCAATGCGGTTGCCGACAATTTTTCCTTTAGTTCCTTCCATTGCCGTTCTTCCTCGCGGGTACGGACAATTTCCTGCTGCTCCAAATCGCGAAAACGGGAGACAAAACGGCTCATTTGCTCAAACATGTCAGACTACCTGAAAGTCGGAGGATTTGCTTTTGCTGATCACGTAATTTCTGAACTTCTCTGCCATTTCCCGGATGGTCAACGACTTTCTGTGATAGTAGTAGATTTTCCGCAACCTCTCCCGCTCCTGGAAGGTCAGCTCCGGTTTCCACTGGGATACCATGTCAATCAGCAAGGCCAGCTCTACGTTGTTGGGCCTCCCTCTGCGGGGCGGTTTGGCAAATAATTGCTGCTGCTTTTTGTCAAAGGCGTTGGGGTGTTCCACCAGCCACATGTCGACCAATGTCTCGATGTCTTCCAGTGAGCGCAGGCCCAGTTTCAGCAAATAACGAAAATAGGATGCCGATGATTTGTCATGCATATGGCCTCTTTTCCAGCGTGAGATAAACCCGGTTGGCAGAGTAAGCAATTTGGTCACGTCGCGGATCAAAGCCGTCCGGTTGGGAGACCTGTATTCCACGATTGCCTCTTTCACCAGTGAGAACAGAATGTCATGAAAGCTGGCTTTGTCCGAATCGCTCCCGTACTGAATCATGTACCAGTCATCCACCGCCTTGTCGAAGTCCCTTCGGCAGATGGTCAGCTGCAGTTGATCGAGATGTCTGTAAAATGCCTCCAGACTGTACTCCCGCAGCACTTCTTCCTGGTAACGGCCAAACACGTAAGCGATAAAAGACTCTTTCAAGACCCCCAGTGAAACCAAAGTTTTTGATTCTTCGTAGCAGCGATTGACCAATTCGACGGTACTTCTTGCCAACATGACAAACACCACCATATTTTTACATTTTTGTTAATTAATAGACATTTTGCAACATTTGTACGCTCTCGTCAAACCATTTTTTACTATGAAACAAACAGGTATATCGGGAAAAGGCCGCCTCACGCGCATCCGCGAAAGGCGACTTTCCGAGGCTACTCTACGATAAAGTAGAGTTCCTCGCCTGTTGCGAGGAGAAGGGCAATTCTTCCCCCGCGCTCCATGACGGTCGGAGCACTCTCCATCACTATCGCACCGTCATTGAGTACAACCCTGCTCCCGAATCGGTTCACTGCGTCGATCCGGAAGTTTTCCCGCGGCATTCTTTCCATTGAAAGATGCCGACCCGGCTTGTGCTTCTGGTAGCGAACCCTCTTTCCCAGAAGCTGCTCCACGCTTGCGGAGCAAACCTGGTGAGCTTCTACTGTTGCCATGCGCAACGCCTCCTTTTCTCACCTGCAGAGTTACGGCCGTTTCATGAGCTTATAAGCCTATGAAACTAACTCTACGGTAAAAAAAGACAGCGGGGTGCTGCAAATATTTTTAGCAATCCTTCCACAGTTCAGGATTGTTCAGTTCCGGATACATGTCGGTCAACATGTCAAAGGGTGAAAAATACAAGGTGTCCACCAGAATTTTCAGCTTGTATTTTTTCAGGATCGCGTAGGCGCGTTCCGTTTTTCCGAAAATTTTGGGCAGTTCATAGATGTCCTGAAGTTTCATCAGTTCGCGAAACATGTACTCAAAGCAGATTTTGGCCCGCTCTTCTCCCTTGACGCTTTGAAAGTAAAGCGGGGGGAAATGGCGGCGAATTCCTGCCAGCACCTCTTTGTACACCCAAAGCACACGCTGTTCCTCCGTATACCGCGGCAAATACGGATAAGCAAATTCCACCAAATAGTACACGTCATCCGGCTTCGCCTCGATGGGCGGTTCGATATACTCCCGAATCAGATGCAGTTTCAACTCCTTGACGTCCTTCATGCTCAGCTCCCTGCGTGCCTGCTCCGGTGTCCACTTCTTCACATTTTCAATTGCATACCGCACAATCGATTGCAACTTTTGCTTGCGGTACTGCAAATCCTCAAACTCATAGGGGGAAAAACGCTTCTGTTCTCCGCTGAGAATGCGCCTGTACCTGTCAAGAACACTGGATGACACTTTCCTTTCACTCCCATCCCAGTTATGGAATTTGTAACCAATTTACCATGACAGGTTAGGACAAAAATAACGGGATCGAGCAAATCAAATTTCCGATTGGGACACCTTTTCCACTTTTACGCAAAAGAAGTCCCAGAACGCCGGAAGTTCCTTTTCCAAAGTGACGCGCACATGGTAAATCCCCTGTTTGTACAAGCGTTGTTGTTCGCCTTTTTGGTGAACGATTGCGGCGAAGTCGCGCCCGCTGCTCGCCAGGAAGGGCTGATTGTTGCGCCACAAAATCTCCGCCTCCTCCCTGGCTCCCCGCACAATTTCAACGCCGCGTCTTCTCGCTTCCCTGGCAGTGGCAAAAAGCCGTTTTTTCACTTTACCGCCGCCGTCCACGTACTCTCCTTTTCCGGCAGCACGCGCTCCCTTGGAAACAATATCTGCGGTTTGCTGCATTCGCATCTCCCAAAAATCGGCTTGTTCCTGCAGCAACAGGATTGAAAGAAACGTGCCCAGGCAGACGAAAAAAAGGAGCGCAGACACCATGACAGCGCCACGCTCATCGGCTGCATGGCTGCAAAGCTTGCATCGATGTCTGCTCATTTTTTCTCCTCCGCATTTTCAATCATCACAAAATAGCGCTCCGTAATTTCGTATTGCTTCCCCGTGGTGAGGAGAGGAAACGAAATGTTCACTTCCGATTGCACGTGATTTCCCTTTTTCCAGCTCCCCTGCAAGTCGAGCCGGATCCTGCTTTTGGCAACCCCAATCGCCTGACGAAGTTCTTCTTTGCCGCGCAGATTCGCGTAAAACTCCGCCAGGCCGAAATTGGGCTGAACAGCCGCGATTCTCCCGGCTTCGTACGCTGCCGCGAGCGCCTTTTGCCTGTTGTACATAATGCAAAACTGGTCAAAGGAAAACATGACCAGCAGCCAGATCAGCGGAAAGACCAAGATGAATTCGATGATCTGGCTGCCGCGCTCATCCTGAATTAACCGTCTCCACTTTTCGCCGTGCCTCTTCATTGTCAGCTCCCCGCAATCGGCCAGACGGAGCGGAGGGAATAGGCGGCAAGAAGCCAAACCGCGTACGGCAGCGACATCGCGGACTGCTTGACAGCGGGGAGCCAAAGCTGCCCGTGTGCCGACCAGCCAACCGCAAGCAACTTCAGATTGGCCGCCAGCCGCCTCCAGGTCCGCGGATAAAAGGCCACGCCGAGCAAACAAAGCAGAATCGAGTGCAGAAACAACTGGTATACTTCCCCCCAGCTGCTCCAAGCTCCGACCGCCATCAGCAGTTTTTGATCACCCATCCCCATGCCCTTCAACGCAACCGGCACTGCCGCCAAGGCAAACGCGCCTGCCACTCCGCCCAAGGCCATCCATCCCGTTCCCCCCTGCCATTGCACAACGAGTCCAGCCGCGATGGCAGGAATCGTCAGTGCATTGGGAATTTTGCGGCCGCGCCAGTCAAACCAGGCGGCCGCGAGCAAGATGAACAACAGTGCCGCATGCATCATTTGTTCAGCTTGTCGGTCAGCTCTTGCAGCTTGGCGTCCTCCGCCTCGCTCAGGCTCACCAGGGCCGGAATCACTGCCAGCAGAACCACTGCGACGATGATTACCATTTCCACGATGGTGACGCCGTCTTCCTCATGCCAAAAACGATGAAGGTACTTTGCGACCATGGACATTGCCATCACTCCTTTACCGGATCTATCTTCAATCTGCCAAAAGAAAGCGGCTGTCCGCAAAAAAATTTACATCCGCTCGGCAATGCTCATCAGCATCGGGCCCATCACCAGAAACAGCAGAGGCACTCCCATCAGCAAAACGACAAACGGCAACAGCCGAATGTGCAGCCTGTTCATGTAGGCGGAAGCCTCGTCTTCCTGCTGCCTCATCTGTTCTTCCACCTGTACGGCCAACATGTCGGCAATGCTTACTCCTTTGCTCATCGCTTCGTTGATTTCCATGCTGATCGCGTTCAGACTGTCCAAATCCCAGCGGAAAGCGAGTTCCTCCAACGCCTTCCGCCAGCTGCCGAGCCGTTTTTCCTCCGTCTCCAAACGCGCCAACTCGCGTCCCAGCCTGCCATCGAAGCGCTTCGCCGTCTGCTTCACCGCCGTTTGCAGCGGCATGCCGGCTTCCACAAGCGATTGAACAATGCTGAAAAAGAACGGCACCTGGCTGCGCATCTCTGCCTTTGCCCGGTTGTCGGCCCAATCCAGCCAAACGGCGGGAAGCAAATACAGCAACGCAATGATGAGCAAAGGCCAGGTGTTCATGAGTCCAAGCGATTGCCCGGAAAGCGCGAGAACGAGCAGCCGCAGCAGGAATGACGCGCCCATCACCAGGGTCAAGGCCCGAATTACCGCCACCTCCGCAACGCTCACCTTCCATCCCAGGCGAAGGAGAATCTGCTCTGTCTTGTTCCGGTCCACTCCCGTCCAGGCGCAAAGCCGCTTCAACCACTCTTCCCTTTTCTCCAATCTCTCCAGAATCGTCCATCGTTTTTTCCGGCGCTGAAAGGCCTGCTGCAAATTGGCATGCCGCTCCTGTTCAATCCGTTCAAACAAGGAAGCAGCCCTGTTTCCATTCCAATCCAGACAGGCGGGCAATCCGTACAGGAACAACGCCAGCCCGGCCATCATCGCACACAACAGTGCCATGGGTCAGCCTCCCCTGTACAAGCTTCTTTGGGCGACGAAACGGATCGCCTCTCCTCCCAGCAAAATGCACAACAGACAGGCGAACAGCAAAACCCTTCCGCCAAGCGTGGCGGTAAGCGGATCAAAATGCTGGGGATTGTTCAGGTACAAGGCCGTGACAAAAACAAACGGCATCACGCTCAACAGGTTCACCTGGGCGGTAATTTGCGCCAGCGCCGCCTTGTGTTTGCGCTGGGACTGCCGGCGCCGCAGGATTGCGGAAGCGGCGAGATCAAGGGTTTTTGCCATGTCTCCGCCCATCTCGCGCTGTATGCGGACGATTGTCGCCAGGTATTGGACATCCTGCGACCCCGTGCGCTCGTAAAAAACCTGCATGACATTCTCAAGCGGAACCTGTGCCCGCAAATGTTCCACGATGCGCCTGTACTCCGCCCTCACCATATCGTCCACATAGGGACTGGCGGCAACCTGCTCAAAGGCATGCAGATAGGACGGAGAGGATCGCAGGGAGTGGGCCATCAGGCGAATCGCTTTTACGTTTCCCGCTTCAAATCGATCCCTCCGGTTTGCCCCCGCGACGCTGACCAGCCGTTCCGCAAAGAGGACACCGGCCAGGAGCGAAGGCAATGCCAGCCACCAGGATTGCAGCAATTGGCTGCTCAAGTAAAAACTGATCAAGCCCAGCAAAAGGGAGACGGCAAAATACCGCCTCACTCCCCAACCGGAATGGGACCTCTCCAGCCTCTCCGCCACGCGCTGAACAAATCCTTTTCTTCCGCGCTGAAGCTGATCCGCAATCGGATGCTTTTCCCCCTGCTCCCGGAATCTGATGGTTGGCGGCAGCAGCAAAACCAGCCCAATCCCGAGGCCGCAAGCAACAAGCAGACTGACTTCCACCGTCCCCACCCCTTATACCTGAATCGGTTCGGCAAAGAAGACCTTGTCGATCTCTTCCCGCGAAAGCCCTTTCTCAAGCAAACGCTTAATCAAGCGCTCGGGACGATAGCCTGTCCAGCGGAATTGCCCGGTAACCTTGCCATTTCGCATGCCGGTCGGCTCAAACACGTAAATGTCCTGCAAATAGACGCGTTCAGGCTGCACCTGTTTTACCCTGCAGGCCCGGCGAATCCATTCCTCGTGGGATTGCCCGGTACCCACCACCTCTGTAATCGCCGCCACCTTCCGGCTGCCGTCTTCTTCAAACCGCTTGACCTGGACGATCAAATCAAGCGCGGAACCGATCATCAGGTTTCTTTCCAGCGTGCTGTAGGTTTCATCGGCCTTGCCAAACAGGATGGGCAGCGTGGAATCGACCAGGGCCCGCGGGGAGTTGGCGTGTGCCGTGCTCCAGCTTCCAGGGTGATCCGTGTTCATCGCCCAGAGCATGTCTACGATTTCTCCGCCGCGCGTTTCCCCCACGATGATGACATCCGGCCGCTTGCGCAAGGACAAGCGGACGCAATCCTTGATGGAGAAGCCGCCTTTTCCTTCGTAGTTGGCGGGCTTTGCCAACAAACGGCGCACATACGGATGCTTCAGCTTCATCTCCAGCACGTCTTCTATCGTAATGATGCTGAGATGCGGTGCCACGTACTGGGAGATCAGGTTCAGCAGATGCGTCTTCCCCGATCCCGTTCCGCCGCTCACGATTCCGGAGGCGCGCGCCAGTCCCACCGCCCATTTCAAAAACTGGAGCATCGGCTCGCAAAGGGAACCGTAGCGCAGGTAATCTTCCTCCGTAAGCAGGTCGCGATGCTTGCGGATCGTCAGCATATGGCCGTCGGGAGAGATGGATTTATGCGTGGCGGCAACCCGGGAGCCATCCGGAAGCTGGGTATGAAGTTCCGCCTTTGTTTCGTTGAATTCCCTGCCCATTGTTGCCGCAATCTGTTCCAGCAGATGAAGCATTTCTTCCTCGCTTTGAAACACCTGGTTTGGCGGGACTTCCAGCCGGCCGGTGCTCTTCCGCTCCACAACCAGATAATCGAAGCGATGAAACATGATTTCGGTAATATCGGGATCTTCCAGCAGCGCGTCCAAGGGTCCCCAGCCGGTCAGGGAATGTAGCAGGCGGTTTACTTCCGCCTCCATTTGCATGGAAGTGAGCGGAGCATGCGCTTCCAATAGCATTTTGATATCCGCCGACAACTCCTCCAGGTAGGACGGCAAATGCTTCTCCTCCCAGAGGCGTTTTCCGTGCTTCTCCACGATTTGCATCCGGATGGCCGCTTCTGTTTCGGGCCTGATCCTCTCCGCGCTTCCCTGCTGGCGTGTCACCTGCATCTTCTCCTGCAAGGTTTGCGGGATGCCTTCCGCTGCCTTTCCTTGCTTCAACAACTCCTGCGCCGGCCGCCCCTGTCCCTGGACCGCCAGCAGGTTTTTCCGATCAAACATGTCTTCCCCTCCCGTGCCTCAACCCCACAGCCAGCGAAACAGGGAAGAACGTTCTTTCACTTTCCCCTTTCCGGCTGCAACAGGCGCTTTCTCCTCTGCATCAGGCAGCAAGGCTTTCCCCAACGCCTCAATCGCCTCCTTGGCGGCTGACTTGCCTGGAGTCAACATGACCGGCGTTCCCGTGTTGATGGATTTTTTTACCTCTGCATCGTCCGGGATGGGAAAAATCTTTTTGCCTGGGTGAAGTTGAAAGTAGGCGCGAATTTCATCCAGCGTAAACATTTCCTTGCGCTGCAAACGATTCATGCAGACCAGAATGCGCTCTTCCGGATATTCAGCTTCCCGCAAAAGTTTTAAGATTCGATGAATATTTTCAATGGAATCTACAACAGGATTGCCAACCATCACCACCTGCTCCGCAAAAAAGAGGGCCTGAATCGTCGCATCCGTCGTATCGGGAGCGGTATCGACCAAAATGACATCGTAGTTGCTTCGCTTCAGCGCATCCAGGATGAGGTACAGATGAAAGTTGCGAATCTCAAAGCTTTGCCGAATGTCGCGAGGTGAAGTGAGGACGTGCAGCCCAGTCTCCGCATGGGGCACGACATATTTTTCAACTTCGTCTGCAGAAAGACGGTATGACGAAGCGTATTCCTGCCATTCCTCGTTCGTTAACGAATCCGGATTTTTCCCCAGTCTTTGCACATAGGCGTGGAGCTGGCTGTCAATTTCCCGAATCCAGGTGAAAATATTGGGCGTTCGGGCGAGATTCAAGGCCGTGGCAAACGTTCCAAGGTCGAGGTTAAAGTCCACAGCCAGTACCCGGACAGGGGTGTTTCCCCGTTTTTGCTGGGAAAAATAAATGGCCAGTTCGCGGGAGAGAAACGTTTTGCCCACCCCTCCCTTTGGACCGTAGACTGTTATCAAGCGCTTCGGTACGACTTGTTCAGACACGCCGTTTCCGGACAACTCGGAACGATTCCCGCCCGTGCCTGGCGTTGGGCTCAAACCTGCTTGCTCCAATGAAAAGGAAGTTTCCGGTGAAAAGGGCGTTCCCGGCCAGGCTTGACGCAGACCTGTTGCTGCAACCTGCGGGATCATCGCCAACGCCTCCATTTGTTCCGGAACAATTGGCTTTACCAGCACCCAGATGCCCAGGTTGCGAAAAAAGGGTTCCCATACCAGGTCCTGCTGCGAGCAAGCTGCGATATACGTCAGGTTGGGAAAAACGAGACGAAATTGCTGGCATATCACTCCTCTTTCCGCTGCGGTAATTTCCCCCAACAGCACGATGTCCGGTGCTGCTGACTTCAACATCTGCCATGCTTGCTCCACGTGTGCCGCAACCCCGCAAATTTCGATCCGCTGGCTGTTTTGCAATTGTTCCTGCAATTGTTTGGCCGCACGGACATCCTCATCCAAGATAAACAAGCGCTTCTTCACTCTTCTTCCTCCTCCTGAGAACCCCATCTTTTCTTTGTTCGCATCAGGTTGTCGGCAAACTGTGCGTCCCCAATCCCCGGCTTTAAATCAGCCCCCGACGGAGCCAGTCCCAACCGTATTTTTCCGTAATGAAGAGCATGCGTCAGCAAAACCGCTTCGTTTCTTGTCAGCGACAAAGTAACCGCTACGAGACTGGGATTGTTGCCCTCCATCTCCCTTTGCACCCCAATGACCAGCATGTTTTGCAAAAGCAGCCCTGAATAGGCTCCTGATTCATTCTCAAAGGAAGCGTACACATGGACGCGCTCTCCCGGAGAAACGTAAGGAGAAATCCCGGCAATATTGTCAACCGGAATGGACATTCCCGTCATCGTTGCATCGAGATTTTGCACCTGGTGAAGTTGTCCGGTTTGTTCGAAGTCACTCTCCAGCAGTGGACGTCCACCTGTCACATGCCGGGCAAGCTGCATGCCAATGTAGTCGGCAACGTGATCCCACAAGAGCAACCCCGGGATGGGATTGAGCGTTTGGCGAAACGAGCTTCCCAGCGTGAGTATGAGCGGTTCCACATCTTCCGCTTGCAACTGCTGACCGCTCTCTTTCTCTACACCGTCGCGCAACTGAACGTATGCAACGGTCTGCGGTTTTAGCAGTTGATACGCGCCAAGCGCCACACACACTGCCAACAAAAGCAAGGCCAGGATCCGCAACGGGCGCACAGACAAAGACATTCAGGCTGTCCCCTCCTCTCGCACTTTGTTTCCCAGCGTACAAAAAGGAAGAGGGACAAAAAAAGAACCGTGCAAAGATCATGGCACGGTTCCTTCACGTTTAAGGTATTGAAAAAGCGTCTGATAAAACAAAAAAGCCATCCGAACAGTGGATGGCCTTTGTTGCTCCCTGAAAACTGGATCTGCATGATTTGCCAAGGGATATCTGTGGATAAGTCCTCGACCGA
>ERZ777010.233-NODE-233-length-67719-cov-9.458264_pt1 | contig 67719 bp, 69 predicted proteins | sample MGYA00374963_ERZ777010 | MGnify/ENA primary metagenome ERZ777010 (study PRJEB29309, sample SAMN06268256) | bioreactor metagenome | isolation source: Joint BioEnergy Institute, California, USA | place: USA:Joint BioEnergy Institute, California, USA | collected...
TGACCTCGACCATGTGCACCGGGATGCGGATGGTGCGGGCCTGGTCGGCCATGGCACGGGTGATGGCCTGCCGGATCCACCAGGTGGCGTAGGTGGAGAACTTGTAACCCTTGGTGTAGTCGAACTTCTCGACCGCGCGGATCAGACCGAGGTTGCCCTCCTGGATCAGGTCCAGGAACGCCATGCCGCGGCCGGTGTAGCGCTTGGCCAGCGACACCACCAGGCGCAGGTTGGCCTCCAGCAGGTGGTTCTTGGCGCGCTCGCCGTCGCGGGCGATCCACTGCAGGTCGCGGCGCTGGGTGGGCGGCAGCTTCTCGCCCTTCTCGGCGGCCTGGTTGAGCAGGTGGGTGGCGTACAGGCCGGCCTCGATGCGCTTGGCCAGCTCCACCTCCTCCTCGGCGTTGAGCAGCGCGACCTTGCCGATCTGCTTGAGGTAGGCGCGCACCGAGTCGGCCGAGGCGGTGAGTTCGGCGTCCTTGCGGGCCTGCCGCAGCGCCTCGGACTCCTCCTCGTCCCAGACGAAGTCGCCGGAGGCCTTGTCCTTCTCCGAGGGCTCGTCGAGGTCGTCCTCGTCGTCCTCGTCCTCGGCGTCGTCGTCCTCCTCGGCGGCGACGTCGGTGTCGTCCTCGCCGACCGCCTCGGGGTCGAGGTCGTCGAGCTCGAGGTCCTCGACGTCGAGGTCGGCCGCGGGATCCTCGACATCGAGGTCGTCGACGGCCTCGATGTCGTCGACGAGGTCGACGTCGGTGACCGACGGATCGGCGGCGGTGGCCTTCTTCCGGCCGCCGGTGGCCTTGGTCGCCTTGGTCGCCTTGGTGGCCTTGGCGGCCTTTTTGGCCGGGGCCTTCTTGGCGGCCTTGGTGGCGCGACTCCGGGTGCCCGACTCGCTCTTGGCCGACTTGCCCGCGGACTTGGCGGCGCGCTTCGCGGGAGCCGATCCGGTGGCGGCCTTGGCCGCCGCCTTCTTCGCGGGGGTCTTGGTAGCGGTCTGCTTCTCCGACTCCTCGGCCGGGGTTGCCTTTGTCGCTGCCACGTACGCCCTTTCCGTCTTACAGGTTCCGATGCGCCGCCACTCGCCGCGCGCACGGGCGTGCGTCACCGGGAAGCGTCGGCTATGTCGAATGTTTGGCGTCCATCTGGACCGGATACTCGCCGCTATTCGGTAGGCGGCCGCCGTCGACCATTGTAACGACAGCACCGGCCCGAACCGCTGTGCGCGGGGTTTTCGCAGGTCCCTACCGCGGCGCCGGGGGCGGGGCGTGCAGTACGTCGAATGCCGAGGCCATCGCCGCGCCCACGATCCCGGCCGTGTTGCGCAGCTCGGCGGGCACCACCGGGGTGCGGTTGGTCAACAGCGGAATCCACTTCTCGGCCTTGCGGCTGATGCCGCCGCCGGCGATGAACAGGTCCGGCCAGATCGCGTTCTCGATGGCCTGCAGCACGACGGTGACCTCCTTGGCCCACCGCTTGTAGCTCCAGTCGTTGCGCTGTTTGACCGACGACGCCGCCCGCTGCTCGGCCTCCATCCCGCCGACCTCGAGGTGGCCGAACTCGGTGTTGGGCAGCAGCACCCCGTTGTGGATCACGGCCGAGCCGATCCCGGTGCCGAAGGTCAGCAGCACGATCACCCCGGAGCGGTTGCGGCCGGCGCCGTAGCGCTGCTCGGCCAGCCCGGCGGCGTCGGCGTCGTTGAGCACGGTGACGCGCTGTCCGTCCAGCGCGGCCTCCACCGCGTGGCGCACGTCGGTGCCGATCCAGGCCCTGTCGACGTGGGCCGCGGTGCGGGCGACACCGTCGGTGATCACCCCCGGATAGGTCACCCCGAGCGGGCCGGTCCAGCCGAACTCGCGCACCACCGCGGCGATAGTGGCGCTCACCGCCTCCGGGGTGGCGGGCTGCGGGGTGGGCAGTTTCAGCCGCTCACCGACGAGCCGGCCGGTGTCGAGGTCGACGATGCCGCCCTTGACCCCGCTGCCGCCGACGTCGACCCCGAAGCCCTGTTTCGGGGTCGCCCCGTTCGGGGTTTCGGTGGGGGAATCCGTGGAGTTCATCTCGCGCACTCCTTAGCCTGAGCCGGCGGCCACCCGGCACGGTTGTGGCGATGTCACCTTAACGGCTGGGCGACCCCGTGCCGAGCGGACCGAGGGCGGGTGGTGCGATGAAGCCATGGCGACCGAACAGACCCCTGCCGGCCCGGCCGATCCCGCGACCCTGCGCGCCGTCGCCGAGCGGCTCGCCGACGAGGCGGCCGCCTTCGTGCGGCGCCGCCGCGCGGAGGTGTTCGCCGACGGTGCGGGCGGTGACGCGGTGTCCACCAAGAGCACCCCGACCGACCCGGTGACCGTGGTCGACACCGAGACCGAGCGGCTGCTGCGCGACCGGCTGGCCGTGCTGCGGCCGGGCGAGCCGGTGCTCGGCGAGGAGGAGGGCGGAGCCGACGCGCTGCGGCCCGGCGTGCCGACCTGGGTGCTCGACCCGATCGACGGCACGGTGAACTTCGTCTACGGCATCGAGGCCTACGCGGTGTCGGTGGCGGTGCAGATCGACGGCCGCTCGGTGGCGGGCGCGGTCGCCGACGTGGCCGCCGGCGCGCTGTACTCGGCCGGGCGCGGGCTCGGCGCGCACGTGCGCCGCGGCGGCGTGGTCACCGAGCTGCGTTGCAGCGCCGCCGACGATCTCGCCACCGCACTGGTGGGCACCGGGTTCTCCTACGCCGCGCCGATGCGGGCCCGGCAGGCCCGGGTGCTGGCCGCGCTGCTGCCCCGGGTGCGTGACGTGCGCCGGATCGGCGCCTGCGCGCTGGACCTGTGCATGGTGGCCGCGGGCCGGCTGGACGGTTACTACGAGCAGGGCGTCCAGCGCTGGGACTGGGCCGCCGCGGCGCTGATCGCCGAGGAGGCCGGCGCCCGGGTGGTCCTGCCGCCCGAGGGTGCGCCGGCCGACGCCGACGGTCTGGTGATCGCCGCCGCCCCCGGGGTGGCCGAGGCGCTGCTGGCCGCGCTGGCCGAGGCCGGCCTCAGCACGCCGACGAGTGAATCTTCTTGAGCAGCGCCGGATCCGGGGGAGCGGTGGCGTCCGGGCCGAGGCCGGCCAGCACCGCCCTGATGTCCTCGCCGGCGGCCGGCTCGTCGAACTCGGTGCCCAGCGCCAGGTCGACCACGGGATCCTCCCGCTCGTCCTGGTAGAGCTCGGCGCACGGCGCGACCAGCCACACCGCCGCCGCGGCCGCCCGGCCGGCCGGGCCGAACCGGATCTGGCCCAGGCACTGCAGCCGGGAGCCGGCCACGTAGATCGGGTCGTTGGCGGCTTCCGGCGGGGCGAAACCCAGGTCGCGCAACTGGCCGGCCACCTCGGCGGCCTGCCCGGCCCGGCCGCTGGCGTTGAGCACCCGGATCCGGGTGTCCGACAGCCGGGCCGGGGCGACGTCGGCCATGTCGGCCGGATCCACCTTCTCGCCCAGTGACGGTGCCGGGGCGTCCGGGCCGGCGGCCGGCGGCGGATTGCAGGCCACGGCCTGATGCACGTCCGGCGGGCGGTTCAGCGCCACCACCCACACCACCAGGGTGACCGCGGCCAGGGCGGCGAAGAACACGATCCCGGGGGTGTAGTGGCGCCGGCGGAACGGCCGGCCGTGTTTGTCGAACGCGGTGCCTTCGGTGATGAGCGCGACCACCCCTGCACTTTAAGGCCCGAGCGGACAGCGCCCGACCGCGGCCCGCAATATGATGTGACGCATCTCACAGCCGAGGGGGAGGGATTCGGGCACGAATCATTTGGTGGATGCGTTCGGCACTGGTACAAAGCTCGCTTGCAACGTCTACGGAGGGGAGACGACGACGATGGCCACCGATTACGACGCCCCGCGGCGGACCGACACCGACGATGTCTCCGAGGATTCGCTCGAGGAGCTGAAGGGGCGGCGGCTGGAGGCCCAGTCGGCCGTCGTCGACATCGACGAGTCCGAGACCGCCGAGAACTTCGAGCTGCCCGGCGCCGACCTGTCCGGCGAGGAACTGACCGTCCGGGTCATCCCCAAGCAGGCCGACGAGTTCACCTGCTCGAGCTGCTTTCTGGTGCACCACCGCAGCAGGCTGGCCAGCGAGAAGGACGGCGTGATGCTCTGCGTCGACTGTGCCGCCTGATTGCCGGGCCGCCTGATCTTGGGGCCGGCTAGCTGCCGTCGCGCAGCGCCGCGAGCACCCGGTCCGGTCGGCGCGTGCTGACCATCCAGTACGGGGTGGGGTCGTCCGGGTCGTCGAGCACCAGCAGCACCATCGGGCCCACCCAGGGCCGGTGCACCACGAACGCGGCCGGATCGAGTTGGCGGCCCAGCGCGGCCGACTTCGCCGACACCGGCACCTCCGCGCTGCGCGAGACCACCTCGGCCGGCAGGTGCGCCTCGCCGATCCACAGTTCGGTCCGGCCGCCGCGGGCCACCACCCGCACCTCGTAGCGGCTCAGCCACACCAGCGCCACCGCCGCCACCGGCAGCAGCACCAGGTACGGCAGCCAGTCCGGCAGGGTGGGCACCCCCATGTTCACCTCGTAGGCGATCAGGGCCGCCACCCCCAGGATCAGGGGCCACCACCACCACGGCACCCACAGCCGCTCGCGGTAGCGCACGGTTTCCGAGGTTGCGCGCGTGTCGGACACGCGGCCAAGGGTAATCTCTGTCGTCGTGTCCACTTCTTTGGCGGTCGTTCGGCTGGATCCCGGTCTGCCGATGCCCAGCCGGGCCCACGACGGCGATGCCGGCGTCGACCTCTACAGCGCGGTCGACGTCGAACTCGCGCCGGGTCAGCGGCAGCTGGTGCCCACCGGCATCGCGGTGGCCATCCCGTACGGGATGGTCGGCCTGGTCCACCCGCGGTCGGGTTTGGCTGCCCGGCTTGGGCTTTCGATCGTCAACGCACCGGGCACCATCGACGCCGGTTACCGCGGCGAGATCAAGGTGGCACTGATCAACCTGGACCCGCGGACCCCGATCGTGATCAGGCGCGGCGACCGCATCGCCCAGCTGCTCGTGCAGCGGGTGGAGCTGCCCGAGCTGGTCGAGGTGTCGTCCTTCGACGAGGCCGGCCTCGCGAACACCTCCCGTGGCGAAGGCGGCCACGGTTCCTCCGGCGGACATGCGAGTTTGTGATGGCATTCGGTAGACGCAAGCGTGAGAAGCCCGCCCCGCAGGCACCCGAGCCCGTGGCGGCGGCCGGCGAGGCCGACGACGGGGAGATCGAAGGCCCGTTCGACATCGAGGATTTCGACGATCCGGCGCAGGCTGCGGTGGGCCGGCTGGACCTCGGCTCGGTGCTCGTCCCGTCCCCGGCCACCGGTCAGGTCCAGGTCGAGCTCAACCCGGCCGGCGCGCCGAGCGCGATCTGGGTGGTGACCCCCAACGGGCGCTACACCATCGCCGCCTACGCCGCACCGAAGTCGGCGGGGCTGTGGCGCGAGGTGGCCGCCGAGCTGGCCGACTCGCTGCGCAAGGAGGCCTCCGCGGTGCGCATCGAGGACGGCCCGTGGGGCCGCGAGGTGGTCGGCGACTCGCCCGGCAACCAGGCCGGCACCCAGGTTCGGTTCATCGGCGTCGACGGCTACCGGTGGATGATCCGCTGTGTGGTCAACGGTCCGGTGCAGACCATGCCCGCGCTCGCCGATGAGGCCCGAACCGCGTTGCGCGACACCGTGGTTCGCCGTGGTGACACCCCGCTGCCGGTGCGCACGCCGCTGCCGGTGCAGCTGCCCGAGCCGATGCTGCAGCAGCTGCGCGCCGCCGCGGCCCAGCAGGCCGCCGCGCTGGCCGCCCAGCAGCAGGGCGACCCGGCCGCCCGGCGCAGCGCGCAGGGCACCGCCATGCAGCAGCTGCGCAGCACGATCACCGGCGGCTGAGCCGCCAGATCGGGCACCGGCGGCTGAGCCGCCAGATCGGGCACCGGCGGCTGAGCCGCCAATCAGGCCCCGGCGGCTGAGCCGCCGGGGCGGCCTACAGCTCCGCGAGCGCCGCCAGGCAGGCCTGGCCGATCACCGCCGGGTCCGCGCCGAGCTCGGCCAGGGTGAAGGTGCGCAGCGCCGCCCGTGGCGCGGCCGCCACCCACTCCAGCGCCACCTCCACCGGGTGCACCGGGTCGTCGGTCGCGGCGGCCACCGCCAGCGGCGCGGCCACCCCGGCCAGCTCCGCCGCGTCGGGGGCGCGGTGGCCGGCCGCCCGTTCCATCGCCTCGGGCAGATCCGGCCACTGCTCGGCCCACGACCGGGTGAGTTCGACGGCCAGCCACTCCGGGCTCCCGGCGCGCATCTGCGCGGTGGCGGCGGCCAGTCCGTCGCGGCGCAGCAGCGCCGCGGTGTGCCGGGCCGCCAGCGCCGCCGGGGCGTCGTCGGGGGTGCCGGTCCACGGCGGCAGCCCGGCCAGCACCGCGACGGCCCGGTCCGGCCGGTCCAGCGCCCACTGCACCGACACCACCGCCCCGATCGAGATCCCGCCCACCACCAGCGGCCCGGACCGCGCCGCCTCGTCGAGCGCCTCCCGGTAGCCCTCGATCAGCCGCCGCGGCTGCGGGGCGGGCGCCACCACCCGCGCCCCGGCGTCGTGCAGGGGGCCGGCGAACGCCCGGTACACGTAGTCGTCGTCGGATCCGGTACCCGCCAGCAGCACCGCGGTCGCACCGCGCAGATTCACGCTCACCCCTCAGATCGTGCCCGGTACCACCCGGTCGTGTCCCGCGCGGTCCCGCGCCACGCCGTGGACCCGGCATGGCATCCGCACCCCGGGAGGACTACCGTGGCGATGGTCGGGCGGGTTCACCAGAGGAGATCGCCCAGGAGGTTCAGGAGAGGCCATGTCCACGGCCGGTGGCTATCTGCGTCGGCTCGCCCGACGCCTGACGGAAGATCCCGAACAACTCGACGTCGCAGAACTCAGCGATCAGGCCGCCAACTGCGGGGCGCAGCGCGCGATCGACTGCCGCCGCGGCCAGGAGGTGACGATGGTCGGCACCCTGCGCAGCGTCGAGACCACCCCCCGGGGTGGCGCCGGGGTGCGGGCCGAACTGTTCGACGGCACCGACTCGGTGATGCTGGTGTGGCTCGGCCAGCGCCGCATCCCGGGCATCGAGACCGGCCGCACGCTGCGGGTGCAGGGCCGGGTCGGCCAACTCGACAACGGCGTCAAGGCGATCTACAACCCGCACTACGAGATCCAGCAGTGAGCGAGACCGACGAGACCGCCCCGGCCGAGCCCCAGGCGGCGCCCGCCGCCCGTGCCGGGGCGCTGCTGACCCAGCTCGGCGGCGTCAGCGGGCTGATCTACTCCTCGCTGCCGGTGGTGGTGTTCGTCCCGGTCTCCAGCCTGTTCGGGCTGACGCCCGCCATCGCCGCCGCGCTGGGTGCGGCCGGGCTGGTGCTGCTGGTGCGGCTGCTGCGGCGGGAGTCGGTGCAGCCGGCGGTGTCCGGGTTCTTCGGGGTGGGCGTGTGCGTGCTCATCGCCTACCTGATGGGCGAGTCCAAGGGCTACTTCCTGCTGGGCATCTGGACCTCGCTGCTGTGGGCGGTGGTGTTCGGCGGCTCGGTGCTGCTGCGCCGCCCGCTGGTCGGCTACCTGTGGGCCTGGTTCAACGGGCACGACCGGAGCTGGCGGCGGGTGCGCCGCGCGGTGCGGTGCTACGACGTCGCCACGCTGACCTGGGCGGCGGTGTTCGCGGCCCGGTTCGTGGTGCAGCACCACCTCTACGACGCCGACCGCACCGGCTGGCTCGGGGTGGCCCGGATCGCGATGGGCTGGCCGCTGACCGCGCTCGCCGCGCTGGCCACCTACCTGGCCGTCCGCGCCGCCCAGCAGGCGGTCCGCGCGGCGCGCGCCGACGAGACCCCCTAACGCGGCCGGGGCCGCAGCAGCAGCTCCTGCAGTTCGGCCTCCACCTCGGTGGTGGCCACGAACAGCAACTCGTCGCCGCCCTCGAGCGGCTCGTCGCGCTCCGGCACGATCACCCGCGGCCCGCGCAGGATCGCCACCAGCGCGGCGTCGCGGGGCAGCTCCAGCCGCTTGACCGGCTTGCCGCCCCACGGGGTGTCGGGCGGCAGGGTGATCTCCACCAGGTTGGCCTGGCCCTTGCGGAACTCCATGAGCCGCACCAGATCCCCGACCGCGACCGCCTCCTCGACCAGGGAGGCCAGGATGCGCGGGGTGGACACCGCCACGTCCACCCCCCAGTTCTCGTCGAACAGCCACTCGTTGCGCGGATCGTTGACCCGGGCCACCACCCGCGGCACCGCGAACTCGGTCTTGGCCAGCAGGCTGACCACCACGTTGACCTTGTCGTCGCCGGTGGCCGCCACCACCACGTCGAAGTCCTCGAGGTGCGCGGCCTCCAGCACCGACAGCTCGCAGGCGTCGCCCAGCCGCCACTGCGCCTCCGGGATGGTGGCCGGGTCGATGTGGTCGGGGTTGCGCTCCAGCAGCGTCACCTCGTGCTTGGCGACGAGCTCCCGGGCGATGGAGCGGCCCACCGCGCCGGCCCCGGCGATCGCGACCTTCACTGTGCCTCCGGATCCTCGGCCGGCGGCCGCGCGGCGATCGCCAGTGCCTCGGCGATCCGCCCGCTCACCGCCGCCAGATACACCTGATCGCTGGCCTGGATGACGGTCCGGGCGTCCGGCAGCAGCCCCGCGCCGAACCGGATCAGGAACGCCACCCGGCCCCCGGTGGCGGCCTCGAGTTCGGCGACCGGGCGGCCCACCCAGCCCTCGTGCAGGTTCAGTTCCATCACCCCGACGTTGCCGGTGGGGTCGCGCCACTTGGTCGTCTCGGTCTCGCGGGTGAGCACGTGCAGCAGCCGGTCGGTGGTCCACGGCACGGTGGCCACCGTCGGGATGCCGAGCCGTTCGTAGACCGCGGCCCGCTTGGCGTCGTAGATGCGCGCCACCACCCGCTCCACGCCGAACGTCTCGCGCGCCACCCGGGCAGAGATGATGTTGGAGTTGTCCCCGCTCGACACCGCAGCGAACGCGCCGGCCCGCTGGATCCCGGCCCGCAGCAGCACATCGCGGTCGAACCCCATGCCGACCACCCGCTCGCCGGGGAAGTCCGGGCTCAGCCGGTGGAACGCCCGGGCGTCGCGGTCGATGATGGCCACCTCGTGACCGATCCGGGCCAGGCCGTCGGCCAGGGCGGCACCGACGCGGCCGCATCCCATCACCACTACTCGCACTGAGTCGTCCTCTCCGCACAAGCTGCGCACCCGGAACGCTACAGCTTCGCGCCCGCCGTGGTGGTTCGGGCTTACCCTTGGCACTCGTGTCCAAGCTTTCGACGGCCGTGCGGCGTCTGCTGCTCGGCCGGCCGTTTCGCAGCGACCGGCTCGCCCACACGCTGCTGCCGAAACGGATCGCACTGCCGGTGTTCGCCTCCGACGCGCTGTCGTCGGTGGCCTACGCACCGGAGGAGATCTTCCTGGTGCTCTCGATCGCCGGACTGGCCGCCTACGCGCTGGCGCCGTGGATCGCGTTGGCGGTGGCGGCGGTGCTGCTCCTCGTGATCGCCAGCTACCGCCACATCGTGGCGGCCTACCCGTCCGGCGGCGGCGACTACGAGGTGGTCGGCACCAACCTCGGCCCGACCGCCGGGCTGGTGGTGGCCGGTGCGCTGCTGGTGGACTACACGCTGACCGTGGCGGTGTCGATGTCGGCGGCGATGGCCAACATCGGCTCGGCGGTGCCGTTCGTCGGTGAGCACAAGGTGGTCTTCGCCGTGGCGGCGATCGTGGTGCTGGCCGCGCTGAACCTGCGCGGCACCCGGGAGTCGGGCACCGCGTTCGCGATCCCGACCTACGCGTTCCTGCTCGGCATGGCGGTGCTGCTGGGCTGGGGCCTCATCCAGATCGAGCTGTTGGACCGGCCGCTGCGCGCCGAGTCCGCCGGGTTCGAGATGATCGCCGAGCACGGCGAGATCGTCGGGTTCGCGCTGGTGTTCCTGGTGGCCCGGGCGTTCTCCTCCGGGTCGGCCGCGCTGACCGGGGTGGAGGCCATCAGCAACGGGGTGCCGGCGTTCCGGAAACCCAAGTCCCGCAACGCCGCGACCACCCTGCTGCTGGTCGGGCTGATCTCGGTGGTGCTGTTCGTCGGCACCGTGGCGCTGGGCCGGGCCACCGGGGTGCAGATCGCCGAGCGCCCGCACGAACAGCTGCTCGGGGCGCCGGCCGACTACCGGCAGAAGACCCTGATCGTGCAGCTGGCCGACGCGGTGTTCGGCAACAACGGCGCCTGGGTGCTGCTCATCGCGATCGTCACCGCACTGATCCTGATGGTCGCCGCCAACACCGCCTTCAACGGCTTCCCGGTGCTCGGCTCGATCCTGGCCCAGGACCGCTACCTGCCGCGCCAGCTGCGCACCCGGGGCGACCGGCTGGCCTTCTCCAACGGCATCCTGTTCCTGGCGATCACCGCGATCGGGTTCGTGGTGGCGTTCAGCGCCGAGGTCACCACGCTCATCCAGCTCTACATCGTCGGGGTGTTCGTCTCGTTCACCCTCAGCCAGGCCGGCATGGTGCGGCACTGGACCCGGATGCTGGCCGGCGAGGACGACCGCTCGGTGCGCCGCCAGATGATGCGCTCGCGGGCGATCAACGCGGTGGGCTGCGTGGCCACCGGGGCGGTGCTGTGCGTGGTGGTGGTGACGAAGTTCGCCGCCGGCGCCTGGATCGCCATCCTGGCGATGGCCGCGGTGTTCGCGCTGATGCGGCTGATCCACCGGCACTACGACACCGTCGCCGCCGAGCTGGCCATCCTCGATGACGGCGAGGACATCGTGCTGCCCAGCCGCAACCACGCCATCGTGCTGGTCAGCAACCTGCACCTGCCCACGCTGCGGGCGCTGGCCTACGCCCGCGCGACCCGCCCGGACACCCTGGAGGCCATCACCGTCAGCGTCGACGACGCCGAGACCCGCGAGCTGGTGCACCGCTGGCAGCACAGCGACGTCAGCGTGCCGCTGAAGGTGATCGCCTCGCCCTACCGCGAGGTCACCCGGCCGGTGCTGGAGTACGTCAAACGCGTCACCAAGGAGTCGCCGCGCACCGTGGTGACGGTGTTCATCCCCGAGTACGTGGTCGGCCACTGGTGGGAGCAACTGCTGCACAACCAGAGCGCGCTGCGGTTGAAGGGGAGACTGTTGTTCATGCCCAACGTGATGGTGACCTCCGTGCCGTGGCAGCTGAGCTCCTCGGAGCGGCTCAAGACGCTGCAGCAGCACCCCGCCCCCGGCGATGCGCGGCGGGGGTTCGAGTGATCGGGGCGGAACTCACCGTCACCACCACCGCACCGGCCAACGGCGGCAGCTGCGTGGCCCGCCACGACGACGGCCGGGTGGTGTTCGTCCGCTACGCGCTGCCGGGCGAGACGCTGCGGGTGCGGGTGGTCGAAGACCGGCGCGCCTTCCTGCGGGCCGAGGCGGTCGAGGTGCTCGAGCCGGCCCCGGGCCGGATCCCGTCGCTGTGCCCGATCGCCGGGGTGGACGGCTCGGGCTGCTGCGACCTGGCGTTCGCCGAGCCGGCGACCGCCCGCCGGCTCAAGGGCGCGGTGGTGGCCAACCAGCTGGCCCGGCTCGGCGGGTACTCCTGGTGCGACGAGGCGCAGGCCGCGGCCGAGCCGCTCGGCGACGGCGCGGCAACCGGCTGGCGCACCCGGGTGCGGCTGGCCACCGGTACCGACGGCCGGGCCGGGTTCCGCCGCTACCACAGCCACGAACTGGTCACCGACCTGCGCTGCGCCCAGCTGGTCGACGGCATGGTCGACGGGCTGGCCGAGCGCACCTGGCCGGCGGGTGCACAGCTGCACGTCGCGGTCGACGACGACGGAGCGCGCCACGTGGTGCAGTCGGTGCAGCGGGGCGGGCGCAGCCACACCGAGGTGGTGGCGGGCGACTACACCGCGGTGCAGCGCATCGGGGCGCGTAGCTGGCGGGTGCCGGTCACCGCGTTCTGGCAGGCCCACCGCGCCGCCCCGGCCGGCTACAGCGCGCTGGTGGCCGAGTGGGCGCGGCTCGAGCCCGGGATGACCGCATGGGACCTCTACGGCGGGGCCGGGCTGTTCGCCGCGGTGCTGGCCGAACAGGTGGGGGAGACCGGCCGGGTGCTCACCGTGGACACCTCGCGCGGCTCCACCCGGGCGGCCCGCGCCGCGCTGGCCGATCTGCCCTGGGTGCAGGTGGTCACCGACTCGGTGCGCCGCGCGCTGCGGGCCACCGACCGCGCCGCCGACCTGGCGGTGCTGGATCCGCCCCGCACCGGCGCCGGCCGCGAGGTGATCGACCTGCTGGCCGCGGCCGGGGTGCCGCGGGTGATCCACATCGGTTGCGAGGCGGCGTCGTTCGCCCGCGATGTGGGCCTGTACCTGGGCCACGGCTACCGGGTGGAGGGGCTGCGGGTGTTCGACGCCTTCCCGCTGACCCACCACGTCGAGTGCGTGGCGGTGCTCACCCGCGGCTGAGCGCTACCCGAACAGCCGCTCGCGCCAGCCCCGCAGCCGGGCGACCGGGCGCGGGGCCGGGGGCGGGTAGAGCTCGTCGTCCAGGGCCCGCTTGCGGCGGCGCAACTCCAGGACGGTGTCGGAGGGGAAACCGCCGGCCCGCACCGGGCGGTCGGGCAGCGCGCACGAGTCGGCCAGCGCCCAGTGCGACCCGGCCTGCACCAGCGACTCGTGCTTGACCGGGTAGTAGTCGCGGCGGCCGGTCAGCGCCAGCCCCGAGGCGCCCCGGGCGGCGGCCAGCAGGTGCAGGTGGAACCGGGTGGTCACCCAGAACTGGCCGGGCCGCACCGGCAACCCGCGGTTCCAGATGTCGACGAACGGCACGAACAGCGCGTCCGGCACCAGGTGGGCGATGCGGTCGTAGACCCGCCGGTCCGTGCCCGGGATGCCCTCGACGAAGGCGATGTCCGCGCCGCGCAGCCCCCACCGGGTGATCAGGTCGGCGGCCGCATCGGCCAGCCCGTCGGCGCCGCGGCCGTCGTCGAAGTCGTCCATCAGGTCGGTCTGCAGCCCGAAGATCCAGTCCCGCCGGCTCGCCTCGGACTCGGTGTCGTAGACGGCGCCGGTGCCGGCCACCAGCCAGGCGTCGTCGCCGGTGTGCGAGCAGCCGGGCAGGTCGGCCAGCAGCGCCCGCGACGGGGCGTCGCGGACGTCGAACCGGTCGAACCGGGCCGCGCAGTCGGCCAGCAGTCGGCGCCGTTCCTCGTCGCCGGCCGGGGCCAGACCCTGCCCGGTGGCGAACAGCCGCGCCCCGGCCCGTTCGGCGCCGGCCGCGGCGGCGGCCGGCAGCGCCAGGTGGTGCGGCCACACCGTGTTCAGGTAGCCGCCCCCGATGAGGTGCACGACGTGCGCGCGGGCCAGCAGCTCGATGCCGGACACCAGGTTGGGCAGCCGGCCCGGCTCGTGCACGGCCGCCGCCGCGGCCGCCACCGCCTCGGCGGCGGGCAGGTCGGCGGTCGCGAAGCAGATCCGCCACACCGTGTCGACGAAGGTGACGTTCGGGTGTGCCCCGGCCACCAGCACCGACGCCTGCCCGGGAGTGTGGCAGTCGACCACCACCGCGGCGTCCGGGCGCACCCGCGCCAGGTGCCGCAACCAGGCCAGCAGGATCAGCTCGTCGCCGTAGTTGGGGTGCCCGGACGGCGCGATCAGATAGATCGTCTCGGACATCGGCCGGCCGTCCTTTCTCGTCGCGTCGGGGTCCCTCCGTGGTCGGGGCCCGTGTGTCGTCGGCCGGCGCGCCGGCACATCCCGGCCAGACCATAGCCGGTCCGGGTCGGCCCGCGGTGCGGGACCGGACGCGGTGACCTAGGCTTTTGTCCCAGGTGTGCCGGGAAGTCTGGTCGGCGTGATCGGTTCGTTACCGATTTGTTGTCCGACCGAGAAGGAGTCCGATGAGCACCCCCGCACGCCGCCGCCTGCTCACCCGCGGGACGTGGGCGGAGACCCGCCGCATCACCGAGATCCTGCGCAAGGAGACGGTCGGCGGCGCGATCCTGCTCGTCGCCGCGACGGCGGCGCTGGTGTGGGCGAACTCGCCGTGGTCGGCGTCCTACTTCGCGCTGCGCGACACCCACCTCGGCGGTGAGCCGCTCGGGCTGCACCTGAACCTCACCGTCGGCGAGTGGGCCGCCGACGGGCTGCTGGCGCTGTTCTTCTTCATCGTCGGGCTGGAGCTCAAGCGCGAGTTCGTCGCCGGCGATCTGCGCGACCCGGCGCGCGCCGCCCTGCCGATCGCCGCGGCGGTGGGCGGCATGGTGGTGCCCGCGCTGGTGTTCGTCGCGATCGCCGCCCGGGGTGAGGGGGACGCGTTGCGCGGCTGGGCGATTCCGAGCGCCACCGACATCGCCTTCGCGGTGGCGGTGCTGGCCGTCATCTCCACCCACCTGCCCTCGGCGTTGCGGCTGTTCCTGCTCACCCTGGCCGTCGTCGACGACCTGCTCGGGGTGCTGGTGATCGCGGTGTTCTACACCGAACGGATCGACGCGGCCGCGCTGGCCGGGATGCTGGTGCCGCTGGTGCTGTTCGCGGTGAGCGTGCAGCGGCGGATCAGCAGTCCGTGGCTGCTGCTGCCCCTGGCGGCGGCCACCTGGGTGCTCATGCACGCCTCCGGGGTGCACGCCACCGTGGCCGGGGTGTTGCTCGGCTTCGCCGTGCCGGTGCTCGACGGCCGCAACGGCGGCGGGCTGGCCGAGCGGTTCGAGCACCGGTTGCGTCCGCTGTCGGCCGGGGTGGCGGTGCCGGTGTTCGCGTTCTTCGCCGCCGGGGTGGCCGTCGGCGGGGTGCGCGGCCTGGCCGCGGCGCTGGCCGACCCGGTGACGCTGGGCATCGTCGCCGGGCTGGTGGTCGGCAAACCCGTCGGGATCTGGGTGACCACCCGGGTGCTGGCCGGGGTCACCCGGGCCCGGCTGGACGCCACCCTGCGCTGGATCGACGTGTGGGGGATGGCGATGCTCGGCGGCATCGGGTTCACCGTCTCGCTGCTCATCGGCGACCTGGCCTATGGGGCGGGCAGCGTGCACGACGACCATGTGAAGGTCGGGGTGCTGTGCGGGTCGGTGCTGGCCGCCGCGCTGGCGGCGGTGGTGCTGCGGTGGCGCAACCGGTACTACCGGATCGTGGCGCAGCAGGAGGCCGAGGACCTCGACCGCGACGGGGTGCCCGACGTCTACGAGTCTCGACAGGACTGACCCCGGTACCGCTGCGTACACTGGCGGAATGCTCGAACAGATCCGCGGTCCCGCTGATCTGCAGCACCTTTCGCAGTCCCAGCTGCGCGATCTCGCCGACGAGATCCGGCAGTTCCTCATTCACAAGGTCGCTGCAACCGGTGGACATCTGGGCCCGAACCTCGGTGTGGTCGAACTCACGCTCGCGCTGCACCGGGTGTTCGACTCACCGCACGACCCGATCATCTTCGACACCGGCCACCAGGCCTACGTGCACAAGATGCTCACCGGTCGGGCCGACCGGTTCGACACGCTGCGGCAGAAGGACGGGCTGTCGGGCTACCCGTCGCGCGAGGAGAGCGAACACGACTGGGTGGAGTCCAGCCACGCCAGCGCGGCCCTGTCCTACGCCGACGGGCTGGCGAAGGCCTTCGAGCTGAGCGGGCACCGCAACCGGCACGTGGTGGCGGTGGTCGGCGACGGCGCGCTCACCGGCGGCATGTGCTGGGAGGCGCTGAACAACATCGCCGCCTCGCGCCGGCCGGTGGTGATCGTGGTCAACGACAACGGCCGCAGCTACGCGCCCACCATCGGCGGGTTCGCCGAGCACCTCGCCGCGCTGCGGCTGCAGCCCGGCTACGAGAAGTTGCTGGAGAAGGGCCGGGCCGCGGTGCGCGGCGTGCCGGTCATCGGCGAGCTGTGCTACCAGTGCATGCACAGCGTCAAGGCCGGGCTCAAGGACGCGCTGTCGCCGCAGGTGATGTTCACCGACCTCGGTATCAAGTACGTCGGCCCGATCGACGGCCACGACGAGCACGCGGTGGAGACCGCGCTGCGGCAGGCCCGCAACTTCAACGCCCCGGTGATCGTGCACGTGGTCACCCGCAAGGGCATGGGCTACGCGCCGGCCGAGAACGACGAGGCCGAGCAGATGCACGCCTGCGGCGTGATCGACGTGCGGACCGGCAAGGCGGTCAAGCAGTCCGCGCCCGGCTGGACCTCGGTGTTCGCCGAGGCCGTCGTCGCCGCCGGGGAACGGCGCCGCGACCTCGTGGCGATCACCGCCGCGATGCCCGGCCCGACCGGGCTGGTCCCGTTCCGGGAGCGCTTCCCGGACCGGTTCTTCGACGTCGGGATCGCCGAGCAGCACGCGATGACCTCGGCGGCCGGTCTGGCCATGGGCGGCATGCACCCGGTGGTCGCGGTGTACTCCACCTTCCTCAACCGCGCCTTCGACCAGCTGTTGATGGACGTGGCGCTGCACCGGCTGCCGGTGACCATCGTGCTGGACCGCTCCGGCATCACCGGCCCGGACGGCGCCAGTCACAACGGCATGTGGGACCTGTCGATCCTGGGCATCGTGCCCGGGATGCGGGTGGCCGCGCCGCGCGACGGCGCCCGGTTGCGCGAGGAGTTCGACGAGGCGATCGAGGTCGGCGACGGCCCCACGGCGATCCGGTTCCCCAAGGGGGAGGTGGGCCCGGACATCCCGGCGCTGTACCGGCGCGACGGGGTGGACGTGCTCGCCGTGCCGGGCGAGGAGCTCGGTTCGGACGTGCTGCTGGTGGCGGTCGGGCCGTTCGCGTCGATGGCGCTGGCGGTGGCCGAGCGGCTGCGCAACCAGGGCATCGGCGTGACCGTGGTGGACCCGCGCTGGGTGCTGCCGGTGCCGGCGGTGCTCACCGCGCTGGCGCGCGACCACAAACTCGTGGTGACGCTGGAGGACAACGGCGTCCACGGCGGGGTCGGTTCGGCGGTGTCGGCCGCGCTGCGCGGCGCGGAGGTCGACGTGCCGTGCCGGGAGGTCGGACTGCCGCAGCGGTTCTTCGCACACGCCTCCCGTTCCGAGGTGCTCGCCGAGGTCGGGCTGACCGAACAGGACGTCGCGCGGCAGGTCACCGGGTGGGTGGCGGCGCTCGGCTCGGGTTCCGCTGAGCGGGACGAGATCCGCGAACACCTGGACTGACAACGGCTGTTTGATCAATTTCAGCGAAATGCCGCGCGCGTAAGCGGTCTTTGCCTTCAGAATGAGCCCGCGAGGCGAGCGAGGGGAAGATATGTGCGGGGTTTGCGGTGAGCTCGATGCACTGCATGTGACGCCGGCGGGCACGACGGTTCTGGAGCCGGTGTGGCAGCGCCCGGAGGACCCGGGCGAGGGGCCGGCCGAGGTGGTGTTCCGGCGCGGGGCGGTCTACACGATGGACCCGCGCCGGCCCTGGGCGCAGGCGGTCGCGGTGCGCGGTCGGCGCATCGTCGCGGTCGGCAGCGACGACGAGGTGTCGGCCACCGTGGGGGCCGGCACCCGGGTGGTCGACCTGGACGGCCGGATGCTGCTGCCCGGCTTCGTCGACGCCCACATCCATCCGTTGCTGGGTGCGTTCTTCACCGCCGGCGCGGACCTGCAGCACCCCACCCGGGAGGGCATGCTGGCCGCCCTGGCCGACTGGGTGCGCGCCCACCCCGACGGCCCGGTGCGCGGATTCGGCTGGCGGGTGGACATGTTCGGCCCGGACGGGCCGCACCGCGCGGAACTGGACCGCATCGTCGGCGACCGCCCGGCGGTGCTGACCGCCATCGACTGCCACAGCGCCTGGGTGTCCTCGGCCGCGCTGCGGCAGGCCGGCATCACCCGCGAAACCCCGGACCCGGTGCCGGGATTCAGCTTCTTCCAGCGTGATTCGGCGGGGGAGCCGACCGGCTACGTGCTGGAGCTGCCCGCGGTGCTCAAGGTCATCGAGGCGGTCGAGCCGTTCACCCAGGAGGCGGTGGCCCGGCTGTTCGCCGAGTGGGCGCCGCGCGCCGCGGCCGCCGGCCTCACCGCGATGTTCGACGCCGCCATGCCCGGGGTCGCCGGGGACGAGGGCGCACTCGGCGCGGTCTACACCGGTCTGGAGGCGCAGGGCCGGCTGCCCATGCGGGTGGTGCTCTCGCACGTGCTGAAGTCCGGCCCGGTCGACGGGGCGGTGGCCGCCGCGCAGGAACTGGCCCGGCGCTACCGCACCGAGCTGGTGCGCGGCGGGGTGCTGAAGGTGCTCGGCGACGGCACCGCCGAGGGCTACACCGCGCACCTGCTGGAACCCTATGCCGACAAACCGGATTCGGTCGGGTCCTCGCCGTTCACCGAGGTGGAGTGGTACCGGTTGGTCCGGGAGGCCGACGCCGCCGGGCTGGACCTGCACATCCACGCCATCGGCGACCGCACCGTGCGGGTCGCGCTGGACGCGCTGGAGTCCGCGATCGCGGTGAACCCGGCCCGCGACCGCCGGCACGCCATCGCCCACCTGGTCTACGTCGACGAGGCCGACCTGTGCCGGTTCGGCCCGCTCGGCGTGATCGCCCAGTGCTCCGGCAACTGGATGTCGGCCGATCCGTCCACCGTGCAGATCGCCGTGCAGCGCTACGGGCAACGGCGGGCGGCGCAGTTCTTCCGCACCCGCACGCTGCTGGACTGGGGTGCGACCATCGCGTTCGGCACGGACTGGCCCGCGGCCGGCTACTACTCGACCTACAAGCCGCTGGACGCGGTGCAGGTGGCGGTGACCCGTCAGCTCATCGGGGAGCCGGAGGGGCCGGTGCTCGAGCCGGCCGACGAGCGGCTGTACCTGTCGCAGGCGCTGTACGCGGCCACCGCCGGTGCCGCCTACCAGTTGCGGCTCGACGACGCCGGGATGATCGCCCCCGGCATGCTGGCCGACCTGGTGGTGCTGCGGGAGAACCTGTTCGACCTCGACCCGGCCGAGATCGCGTCCACCCCCGTCGATCTGACGATGATGAACGGGAACGTGACCTACGAATCCTGACCGGGCGGATCCCGATCGGGGGCCAGGGCGGCGGCGAGCACCGGCACCACCAGCCGGCGCTGCCAGGACCGCGCCCCGGCCCCGCGCAGGAACGCCTCGATCACCTCGGCGGTGGCCGCCGGGTCGGCCGGCGGCTGCCAGTCCCAGCACAACCGGCGCAGGGTGTCCGGGGTGAGCAGGTTCTCGGCGGGCACCGACACCCGCTCCGACAGCTCGGCCAGCCCGGCCCGGGCCGCCTCGAGCCGTTCGGCGGCCTCCGGGTTGCGCCGGGCCCAGCGCGACGCCGGCGGCGGCCCGGAGCCCGGTTCGGCGGGGTCGGGCAGGTCGGCGGTGGTGCGGGCCCGGTCCAGTGCGGCCAGCCAGATGTGGGCGCTGCGGCGCTGTTTGGCCCCGCCGAAGATCGGCAGCGCGGTCAGCTCCGACAGCGTCTTCGGGTCGGCGCGGGCGGCCTCGATGATCGCCGAGTCGGGCAGGATCCGGCCCGGGGCGATGTCGCGGCGGCGCGCGATGGCGTCGCGGGCCAGCCACAGCTCGCGCACCGCGGCCAGCCCGCGTGCGGTGCGCACCTTGTGGATGCCGGAGGTGCGCCGCCACCGGTCGCGCCGGGTCGGGGTGCCCTCGAACGTCCGAAGCTGTTCGAATTCCTCTGCCGCCCAATCACTTTTGCCCTGCTGCTCGAGCACCGCGGCGACCGCGTCGCGCAGCTGCAGCAGCACCTCGACGTCCAGCGCGGCGTAGTTGAGCCATTCCGGCGGCAGCGGCCGGCGCGACCAGTCCGCCGCACCGTGCCCCTTCATCAGTTGCAGGCCGAGCAGCCGCTGCACCATCGCGGCGAGGTTCACCTTCTCGAACCCGGCCAGTCGGCCGGCCAGTTCGGTGTCGTACAGCCGGGGCGGGCGCATGCCCAGCTCGGCCAGGCAGGGCAGATCCTGGTCGGCGGCGTGCAGCACCCACTCGTCGGTGGCCAGCACCTCGGCGACCGGGCCCAGCACCCGCACCGGGTCACCGCCGTGGCTGACCGGGTCGAGCAGCACCGTGCCGGCGCCGGCCCGCCGGATCTGCACCAGGTAGGCGCGGTTGGAGTAGCGGAAGCCGGACGCCCGCTCGGCGTCCACCGCGAACGCCCCGTGGCCGCGGTCGAGCTGTTCGGCGGCACGGGCGATCTCGGCCGGGGTCACCGACAGCGGCGGCACCCCCTCGGCCGGGGCGAGCAGCGGGACGGCGTCGTGCTCGTCGCCGACGGAGCCGGATCCGTCGGTCTGGGTGTCGGTCATGGTGTCAGGCGCGGTTGCGGGTGCGTGAGGTCAGGCTGGTCACACCGACCGGGGGCAGCCCGGCGGCGTGCTCGAGCACCTCGCAGAACGCCTCGACGTGCGGCCCGAGTTCGGTGCTCGTGGCGGTCCACGACGCGCGCAGCTCCAGTTGGTGGGCGCGCGGCGGGCCCGAGATGTCACCGTAGCGCACCGACGTGGTGGCGGTGACGGTGCCGCCCAGCGCCGTCACCTGATCCGAACGCGACTCCAGCGCCTCGACCAGCCAGCTCCACGCCACCTCGGGCAGCAGCGGGTCGTCGGCCTCGGCGGAGTCCAGGTCGGCCTGGATGTAGGCGACCAGGCGCATGGTGCCGTCCCAGGCCTCCGACCCGTCCGGGTCGTGCAGCAGGATCAGCCGGCCGAAGGCGTCGCCGCCCTCGGCGTGTTCGGGGATGTCCCCGGTCTCGGGGCGACGAACCTCGGCACCGAGGGCATAGCTGTAGGGCGCCAGCCGCTGCGGCGGGCGAATCGGGCCGAGTTCGATCTCGGGCCGAACGGTGGTCGCATTCATCGCCGCCACCGCAGCCCGGAACTGCTCCGGTTCGGCAGACGTCACAACCGTCGACGCTAGCCGATTCCGGCCGGGCTGTCCGGCAACCACACCGTGCGGCGTGGCGCGTCCGGGCCGGTCTGGCAGCATGGGTGCCGATGAGTACGCGCCGTGACCTGCCCGACTCGCCGTACCTGGCGGCGGCCCGCGGTCGCCGCCCGAACCGCATCCCGGTGTGGTTCATGCGGCAGGCCGGCCGCTCGCTGCCGGAGTACCGCGCGCTGCGGGCGCAGAACACCATGATGCAGGCCTGCTTCGACGCCGAACTGATCACCGAGATCACGCTGCAGCCGATCCGCCGGCACCGGGTCGACGCGGCCATCCTGTTCTCCGACATCGTGGTGCCGCTGCGCGCCGCCGGCATCGACCTGGACATCGTGCCCGACGTCGGGCCGGTGATCGCTCACCCGGTGCGCACCGCCGCCGACGTGGAGGCCATCCGCCCGCTGGACCGCGAGACGGTGGCGCCGGTGGCCGAGGCGGTGCGGATGCTGACCCGCGAGCTCGGCGACGTGCCGCTGATCGGGTTCGCCGGCGCCCCGTTCACGCTGGCCTCCTACCTGATCGAGGGCGGCCCGAGCAAACACCACGAGCGCACCAAGGCGATGATGCTCGGCGACCCCGCCACCTGGCATGCGCTGATGACCGCGCTCACCGACATCACCATCGCGTTCCTGCAGGTGCAGCTCGACGCCGGGGTGGACGCGGTGCAGGTGTTCGACTCCTGGATCGGGGCGCTGTCGCTGGCGGACTACCGTAGTTACGTGCTGCCGCACAGCGCCCAGCTGTTCGCCGCGGTGGCCGCGGCCGGGGTGCCGATGACGCACTTCGGCGTCGGCACCGGGGAGCTGCTCGGCGCCATGGCCCAGGCCGTCGACCAGCCGGGTGCGGCCCGGGTGGTCGGCGTGGACTGGCGCACCTCGCTCACCGACGCCGCGGGCCGGGTCGGCCCCGGGGTGGCGCTGCAGGGCAACCTCGACCCGGTGGTGCTGCTGGCCGGCTGGCCGGTGGTCGAGCGGGCGGTGCGCGCGGTGGTCGACGACGGCCGCCGCGCGGTGGCGGCCGGCGCCGCCGGGCACATCTTCAACCTCGGCCACGGGGTGCTGCCGGCCACCGACCCCGGGCTGCTCACCGACGTCGTGGAGTTGGTGCACTCGTTGTGAACCGGTCGTACTGCGTTGTCGGTGGCGGGATCTCCGGCCTGGTCGCCGCCTACCGGCTGCGCGTCGCGACCGGCCCCGACGCCACCATCACCCTGCTGGATCCGGCCGACCGGCTGGGCGGCATCCTGCGCACCGAGCGCATCGCCGGCCAGCCCTTCGACGTCGGCGCGGAGGCCTTCATCACCCGCCGCCCGGAGATGCCGGCGCTGCTGGCCGAGCTCGGCATGACCGACCGGCAACTGTCCACCACCGGGGTGCGCCCGCTGATCCTGGCCGACGGCCGGCTGCACCCGCTGCCGGCGGGCACCCTGCAGGGCATCCCGGCCTCGGCCGCCGCCCTGGCCGGGCTGGTCGACGAGGCCACCCTGGCCCGCATCGCCGACGAGCCGGACCGGCCGCTGGACTGGCGGCCCGGCGACGACCCGAGCGTCGGAGCGCTGGTCGCCGACCGGTTCGGCGCGCAGGTGGTGCACCGCTCGGTGGACCCACTGCTGGTCGGCGTGTACGCGGGCGCGTCGACCGGGATCGGGCTGCGCTCGGCGGTGCCCACCCTGGCCGCCGCCCTGGACGCCGGGGCGGCCGGCCTCACCGCCGCGGTGCGCGCCGCGCTGCCGCCGCCGCGGCCCGGCTCGCCGTTCGGCGCGGTGGCCGGCGGCTACCAGGTGCTGCTCGACGAGCTGGTGGCCCGCTCCGGACTGCACTGGGTGCGCACCGCCGCCCGCCAGGTCCGCCGCGGCGAGCGGTGCTGGGAGGTCGTCGACGCCGAGGGCGGGGTCCGGCCCGCCGACGGGGTGGTGCTGGCGCTGCCGGCGCCGCGGCTGGCCGAGCTGGTCGCCGAGGTCGCCCCGGCCACCGCGGCGGCCGCGCGCCGCATCGCGGTCGCCTCGGTGGCGGTGGTGGCACTGGCGCTGCCCGAGGGGGTGGCGCTGCCGCCCAACTCCGGCATCCTGGTCGCCACCGGCGAGCCGGCCGGGCGTCCGCACAGCAAGGCCATGACGCTGTCGACCCGCAAGTGGGGGGCGCGCGGCGGCGTCGAGCTGGTGCGGCTGTCGTTCGGCCGGTTCGGCGACGACCTGGCCCGCACCGTCACCGACGAGCAGCTGCTGGACTGGTCGCTGCACGACCTGCGGACCGTGCTCGGCGTGACCGCCGAGCCGGTCGACTGGCGGGTGCAGCGCTGGCTGGACGCCATGCCGCAGTACGCCCCCGGGCACGCCGCCCTGGTCGCCGAGCTGCGCGCGGGGCTGCCGGCCGGGCTGGCGGTGGCCGGCGCCTACCTCGACGGGATCGGGGTGCCGGCCTGCGTGAGCTCGGCCACCCGGGCGGTGGCGTCGCTGCTCGATGGCGGCGTGGCACGATAGGCGTATGGCCAAGCTCGATTACGACGCCCTCAACTCGACGATCCGTTACCTGATGTTCTCGGTGTTCGCCGTGGAGCCCGGTGTGCTCGGCGAGGACCGGGACGCGGTCGTCGAGGAGACGGTGACCTTCCTCAAGCAGCAGGAGGACAAGGGCGTCGTGGTTCGCGGCCTCTACGACGTGGCCGGGTTCCGCGCCGACGCCGACTTCATGATCTGGACCCACGCCGAGACGGTCGAGGCGTTGCAGGCCACCTACGAGGACTTCCGCCGCACCACCACCGTGGGGCGGGCCTGCGACCCGGTGTGGAGCGCGGTGGGCCTGCACCGGCCGGCCGAGTTCAACAAGAGCCACATCCCGGCCTACCTGGCCGGCGAGGAGCCCGGCGCCTACCTGTGCGTGTACCCGTTCGTGCGGTCGCTGGACTGGTACCTGCTGCCCGAGGAGGAGCGCCGCCGGATGCTGGCCGAGCACGGCATGGCCGCCCGCGGCTACAAGGACGTGCGGGCCAACACCGTCGCCGCCTTCGCGCTCGGCGACTACGAGTGGCTGCTGGCCTTCGAGGCGCCGGAACTGCACCGCATCGTCGACCTGCTGCGCGACCTGCGCGCCACCGACGCCCGCCGACACGTGCGGGAGGAGACCCCGTTCTTCACCGGGCCCCGGGTCAGCCCCGAGCAGCTCGTCGCGCGGCTGCCCTGAGCCCGGCCGCCCCGGGGTGGGGCCGGACTAGTCCGGTTTCGGCACCAGCTTCAGCGCGATGGAGTTGATGCAGTACCGCTTGTCGGTCGGGGTCGGGTAGCCCTCGCCCTCGAACACGTGCCCGAGGTGGCTGTGGCAGTTGGCGCACAGCACCTCGGTGCGGATCATGCCGTGCGAGTGGTCCGGCCGCAGGATCACCGCGTCCGAGCCGGCCGGGTCGTAGAACGACGGCCAGCCGCAGTGCGACTCGAACTTCTCGCTGCTGCGGAACAATTCGGCCCCGCAGGCCCGGCACAGGTACACGCCCTCGGTCCTGGTGTCGGTGTACTCGCCGGTGAACGGCCGTTCGGTGCCGGCCTGACGCAACACGTGGTACTCGGCGGGGGAGAGCCGCCTGCGCCACTCGTCGTCGGACAGCTGCAGTTTCGGAGGCGGAAGCGTCATGCCTTCACGCTACCGACCTGCCGCATCCACGGCGGGTCGATGCCGTCGGCCAGCCGGCCCTCCTGCCTGGCGTCGAGGTAGCGGAACAGCAGCACCGCGAACACCACCACCAGCATCAGCGACCAGCCGTAGGTGATCTTCATGTACTCGAAGAACCGCCCGGTGGTCGGCCAGTGCCCGAGCAGCCAGCGGTCCATGGTCAGGAAGCCGTACACCGCCAGCCAGGCCACCCAGTTGCGGATCACCGAGTTCGGCAGCACCACCGTCATCAGGAACGGGAACAGCATCATCGAGTAGTAGCCCTGGCCCAGCGACAGCACCAGCCAGCTCGCGATGAGCACCACCCCCGACGAGGTGAGCATCCAGAACTTCACGTCGCGGGTGCGGTAGTAGCGGTACAGCAGCCACAGCGCGGCCACCGCCAGCGCCAGGAACAGCAGCCGCAGCGCGGTGATCAGCCACATCGGCAGGCCGTAGTAGACGCCGTTGCCCAGGATCGAGCTGTTGAAGTAGTCACGGGTGCTGAAGATGTAGGGCAGCGTGCGGTTGACGAAGTTCATCGGGTCGACCACCAGCGGCCAGGCCACGATGTTGAACACCGCCGGCACCGCGAACGCGGCCACCACCGCGCGCCACTGCCGGTTCAGCAGCGGCAGCAGCAGCAGCGGCCCGAGCAGCGGTTTGACCACCAGCGTCAGCCCGATCGCCACACCGGCCAGCCACTCGAAGCCGCGCCGGCCGGTGCGGTCGGCGTCGAGCAGCCAGCGGAAGAACAGCACCTCGCACAGCAGCAGGCAGCCGTTGACGTTGGTGAACACCAGCGTGTTGGTCACGCTCTCGGTGCAGAACATGGCCAGCAGCAGCGCCGGCGCGGCCACCGAGGCCAGCGTGAAGTTGAACAGCCGCAGCAGGAAGTAGCCGGCCAGCACGATGGCCAGGGTGTTGAAGAAGATGAACCAGTACCGCGAGGCGTCCACCGGCAGATAGCCGAACGGCGCCATCAGCAGGGTGCCGCCGGGCGGGTAGAGGTAGTGCGGGTCGACGTGGTTGAAGTTCTCGTCATAGACCGGCAGGCCGAGCTTGAAGTTGATCACCGCCCGGTACACCGGCCCGAAGTCGTCGGTGATATATCCGTTGGTGGCCAGGATGTAGCTGCGGTGGATGACCGCGAGGATCGCGATGGGCCACAGGGCCGACCGCAGGACGGTCGCCGGGCCCGGCGGGCTGGTGCGCGGTCGGAACGCGTTGAGCACAGCGGAACGGAGAGAGGCTGTCACCGTCACGAACGGCACCGTACACCGCCGGGGTCGCCGGACCGTGTCAGGCCGGGCAGAAGGTGTCGGTGTCCGGCAGTCGCCCGGTGGTGAGGTACTCGATGACCGGGGTCAGCGCGCAGGCCGAGTAGATCACCGCGCCGTGCCCGATGCCCTGCCACATCACCCGGCGGCTGTTGGTGCCGGCGTTGAGGATGGTGGCGGTCACCCCCGACACGCCCTCGTTGCCGGCGATCGGGTCGTTCTGCACGCCGAGCAGCAGCACCGGGGCGTCGAGGTCCTTCGGCGCGGCCGGGGCCTGCCCGCTGGGCCAGTGCAGGCACTTGACCAGGTCGAGCGCGGTGACCGAGCCGAACTGGGGGTGCTCCTTGCCCCAGGCGACGACGAGCTCGCGGACCCGGTCCGGGGTGGGCCGGTCCAGCGCGTCGCTGCAGCCGTTGACGAACTGCCCGTCGGTGTCGCGCAGCGTCTCGGCCTGGTTGATCAGGTTGATGATCGGGTTGTTGTCGCCGGCCTCGGCCGCGGCGACGGCGCCGCCCACGGTGTTGGTGACGGTGGTGCGGTCCCCGCGCGGATAGCCGAGCGCGGTGGTGATCGCGTTGGCCACCTGCGCCACCGACGCCCCGCCCGGGCCGCGGCCCTCGCGGGCCGCGGTGAGCAGCCGGTCCACCGCGGCCTTCGGGTCGGGCGCGATCGGGCAGTTGATCGCCACGCACTGGGCGGCGAACGCGTCCAGCGCGGCCTGCTCGCCGCGCAGCCGCTGCTCGGCGGCGGTCTCGGCGCCGATGCCCAGCGGCAGCGGGGAATCCAGCACCAGCCGGGCCACCCGGTCCGGATGGGCGCCGGCGTAGGCCAGCGCGACCTGGGCGCCGTTGCCGATGCCCAGCAGCGCCAGCGCGGGCACGTCCCAGACGGTGCGCAGCCGTTCGAGATCGGCCGCCGCGCGGGCGTTGTCGTAGGCCGAGTCGCCGGGGGCGATGGCGTCGGTGCAGGCGGTGGTGGCGGCCTGCACGATGGCGGCCAGGTTGGCCACCTGATCGTCGCCGGCCCCGAACTGGGCCTGCTCGGCCATCTCCTGCCGGTCGAACGGGTCGCGGCAGTCGATCGCGCTGGACAGCCCCATGCCGCGGCGGTCCACCGACACGATCGGGTTGGTCTTGAGCACGTCGGCGCCGGCGCGGGACAGCCACACCGGCAGCTGGGTCGACGACGGCAGGTCGCTGCCGGTGGTGAGCACCAGCGGCCCGGCGTCGCGCGGGGTCTGTACCGAGCGGGCGCGCACCACCCCGATGCCCACCGAGCCGTGCGCCCCGGCGATCGGGTCCAGTTCGGCGTCGTAGCTGGCGCAGTCCAGCTGCACGCCCGGGATCGGGTCGACCGCGGCGTCGCGGAACACCCGCGCGGTGCAGTCCCGCCAGGCGAGCTCGTTCTTCGGGGCCTCCAGCGGCGGTGGCCCGGCCTGCGCCTGGGTGGTCTCGGGTTGGCCCTGCGGGCGGGCGCCGGCGTCGGTGGCGAAGCGCGGATTGGCCGCGATCCCCGGCGCGCAGCCGGCCAGCACGGTCGACAGCGCGGCGGCGTAGACGATGAGGTGCCGACGCATGATCACCACAGTAGCGACTGGCTCAGTCGCGCCCGGCGGCGTAACGCAGGTACAGGTAGCCCTCGGTGTCGGTGAGGGTGTGCCGCAGCCGCAGCCGGGCCGGCGGGAGGGAGCCGGCCAGGATCCGCGGCCCGTCGCCGCCGGCCAGCACCGGGGCCACGGTCAGGCACAGCTCGTCGAGCAGCCCGGCCGCGGCGAGCTGGCCGAGCAGGGTGGGCCCGCCCTCGGTGAGCACCCGGCGCAGCCCGCGCTCGGCGAGCAGCCGCAGCGCCACCGCGCAGTCGACATGCTCCGGGTCGGCGCCGGAGGCGTCGAGCACCTCGGCCAGCCCGGCGAACCGGCTGCGGGCCGACCCGGCCGCGGCCCGGCAGGTCAGGATCAGCGGCGCCACCGCGGTGTCGCCGAACAGCCTGGCGTCCGGGTCGAGCGCGGCGGTTCGGGTGACGACGGCGATGGGCGGGACCTCGGCCTGCCCGCGGGCCAGCCGGGCCCGCCGCCCGGCGCGGTCCTGCCGGGCGCCGCCGTAGTCCTCGGCGCGCACGGTGGCCGCGCCGACGAGCACCACGTCGGCGAGGTGGCGCAGGGTGGCGAACACCAGCCGGTCGCCCGGACCGCCCAGCGCGCCGCTGCGCCCGGCGCTGGTGGCCGCACCGTCGAGGCTGGCGATCATGTTGGCGCGCACCCAGGTTCGCGTGCCGTCGGGGTAGGCGTACCGCCGCAGCAGGGCCTGCTCGTCGAGCGGGCCGGCGGCGTCGAGCAGTGTGAGCTGCGTCCCAGCGGCGGTACCGGACATGGGTTCGATTTGAGCACGTCGATACGCTGCCTGCCATGCACGACGGGTCCAAACCGGTGGCGCGCCTGGTCGACCGACACCCGGCGGTCACCCCGGAGCGGTTGATCGCCCAGCTCGTTCCGCCGCCGACGTTCGCCGATGTGAGCTTCGAGACCTACCGGCCGGATCCCGCCCAGCCGACCCAGGCCGCCGCGCTGCAGCGGTGCCGGGAGTTCTGCGCGGAGGCCGTGACGCGGCGGGCCGGCAAGAAGCGGCTGTTCGGTAAGCGCACGGTGCTGCCCGGGGCGGGCATCTACCTCGACGGCGGGTTCGGCGTCGGCAAGACCCACCTGCTGGCGTCGATGTACTACACGGTGCCCGCGCCCAAGGCGTTCGCCTCGTTCGGCGAGCTGACCCAGCTGGCCGGGGTGTTCGGCTTCACCGAGTGCATCGACCTGCTCGGCGACTACGTGCTGGTGTGCATCGACGAGTTCGAGCTCGACGACCCGGGCAACACCACGCTGATCTCGCGGCTGCTCTCGGCGCTCGTCGAGCGCGGTGTGTCGATCGCGGCGACCTCCAACACGCTGCCCGAGCAGCTCGGTGAGGGCCGCTTCGCCGCGCAGGACTTCCTGCGCGAGATCAACACGCTGGCAAGCATCTTCACCACGGTGCGGATCGACGGCCCGGACTACCGGCATCGCGACCTGCCGCCGGCGCCGGCGCCGCCGAGCGACGCCGAGGTGGCCGAGCGGGCCGCGGCGGTGCCGGGTGCCACGCTCGACGACTTCGACGAGTTGTGCGACCACCTGGCCACCATGCACCCGTCGCGGTATCTGACCCTGATCGAGGACGTGCAGGCGGTGTTCATCACCGGGGTGCACCCGATCGACGACCAGAACGTCGCGCTGCGGCTGGTGTCGCTGACCGACCGGCTCTACGACGCCGGCATCCCGGTGATGGCCTCGGGCGCCAAGCTCGACACCATCTTCAGCGCCGAGATGCTCGCCGGTGGGTTCCGCAAGAAGTACCTGCGGGCGATGTCACGGCTGCTGGCGCTGACCGCGGCCGCGCACGCCGGTCAGACCGGGCGCACCAGCACGTAGTCGTCCTCCCAGTGGTCGCCGAGCCGGAACCGTCGGGTGCCGACCCGGGTGAACCCGTGCTTGGCGTAGAAGCGCTGGGCGCGTTCGTTGCGCTGGTTGACGCCCAGCCACATCGACACCGCGCCGCGGGCGATGGCGAACTCCACCGCCGCCGCGACGAGCTGGGCGGACACCTCGCTGCCGTGCTGCTCGGGCAGCACGTACAGCTTGGACAGCTCCACCGTGGGCCGTTCGGTCACCACACGCTGCACGTCGGGGTCGTCGGCGGGCGTTCCGTCGACGAGCAGGGCGTAGCCGGCGATGCGGTCGTCGACCCGGGCCAGCAGCACCGTGCGGGACGGGTCGGCCAGGTACTCGCGGAACCGATCGGCGGTGAGGTTCTCGGCGATGAAGGCCGCCACCGCGTCCGGTTTCACCGACGGCGGGCAGGCCAGCGGGAAGGTGCGGGCGGCGACGTCGGCGAGTTCGGCGACGTCGGCGTCGGTGGCGAGTTCGATGGGCAGGTAGTTCAGACGTTCCATTGCGCGAGATGGGTACCGGTCAATCGATCGATGAGCACGACGTTGGACACCAGGTCTCGGTAGCAGTCCCACCACACCCCGCCGGTGACGGTGCTGCCGGCGGGTGCGTTGAGCAGCAGGACGCGCAGGTCGTCGGGGGCGTCGGTGTTGCGCGGCTCGTAGGAGTCGCCGGTGGGGGTGTTGCCCCGGAACACGAACACCGTGGACAGCAGGTACGGGTTGGGCACCCGGACCGGGTGCACGGTGACCGTCGCGCGCCACACCTGCTCACGCGGCGGGCGGGGCGGGTAGCCGAACCCGGGCGGGATCGGGGCCGGGGCGATGTCGTGGACGGTGACGTCGGCGACGAAGTTCATGTAGGACACCCGCAGGGTGTCGCCGAGCCGGCCGATGGGGCTGTCCGCGGCGCCGGCCGGCGCCGCGGGGGTCACCGGCAGCGCCGCGCACAGCAGCGCCGCGCCGAGCACCGCCCACATCCTCACCAGCAACCGACGCATCCGCACTCCATTCGGTTCGACGAACTGCCTCGCATGATGGCACACCGGCGGGATTGTTCGCGGCGCCACCGGGTACCCGGGCGACATCCGAACCCCGATCCAGGAGGCGAACCGTGCACGTCCCGCGCTGGCACAGCCGCGTCTCGCTCGAACAGGCCACCGCCTACCTGCGCGAGCACGCCGGACGCAACGTCACGCTGCACGAGCTGGCCGGCGTGCTGGGCGTCACCCCGCGCGCGGTGCAGTACCTGTTCCGCCGCCACCTGGGCACCACCCCGACGGCCTACCTGCGCCAGATCCGGCTCGAGCGGGCCCACCACGAACTGGTGCACGCCGATCCGGCGGTGGAGACCGTGCACCACATCGCCGGGCGGTGGGGGTTCGGCCACCCCGGCCGGTTCAGCATCCTCTACCGGCAACGGTTCGGTAACCCTCCGAGCCATACCCTGCGTCGCAACCCGGGTTCGCGCCGCCGCGGGTGATTTACTGTCAGCGTCCGTCACCAGACCGACCGACAGGAGCCCGTGATGCGCAGCATCGTCCTCGCCTCGGCGACGCTGGCCGCCCTCGGCCTGGCCGTTGCGGCGCCCGCCGCCGCCGTTCCCGGCGACGCCGAGTTCCTGCGCATCCTGGACACGCACGGCATCCCGTACGCCGACGCGGACCAGATCACCGATGTCGGCGAGTCGGTGTGCCAGTACGTCGCCGACGGGCACTCCGCGGCCGAGGCGGTGGCCGCCATCGCCGCCGCCGAGGGCTTCACCGAGCAGCAGAGCGAGATCTTCGTGCAGGGCGCGATCGCCTCCTACTGCAGTTTCCTGGCCTGAACGCCGCGGGTCAGTCGCTGCCAGCGCGTTCGACACGGTCGAGGTAGTAGACCTCCGAGCCGGTCGGGTAGCCGCCGCCCTCGGTGGCGATGTGCACATGGTCGTAGTGGTTGGCGGTCTCCGAGCCGTAGTCGGCGGTCCAGTACGGGGCGCCGATGCCGGGGTAGAGGCCGCGCCGCCAGATGACGTGGATGACGCCCCAGCGTTCGGCGTTGGCCAGCGCGAACCCGGCCACCGCGTTGCCGAGTCGGATGCCCTCCTCGGTGTTGTGGTTGGGGATCATCACGTCGATGGCCAGCCCGTTGGGATGCCACTTGAGCGGGTCCTGGCGGTAGCCGCCGATGGTCTTGATCTCCGGGAACAGCACGCTCATGGCGCGCGCCACCTGGATGGAGCGGATCTGCAGGCCGCCCTCGTGGGCCACCCCCTTGGGCAGCGGGAACTCGTAGTTCTGGCCCTGGCCGATCGGGGCGCTGGCGGCGATGAGTTCGGCGGCCGCCGGGATGTCCGCGTCGTCCGGGGGCGGGACGGGGGCCGGTTCGGCGGGTCGGGCCGCCTCCGGCACCGGCGCGGTGGGCTGCTGGGCGGACTGGGCGTAGATCATGGCGCCGGCGAGCGAGATCGACATCACCAGCGCAAGCAAGCGGCCCCGGCCGTTGGCCAACAGCTTCCCGCCCATCAGCAGCACCCTACTGCGATCCCACCGGGGCCGAGGGGGACTCGCCGAGTTCGGCGATCGAGCGGGCCCCGGTGCGTTCGGCCAGCCGCAGTGCCACCCGGGCGGCGGCCACGGCGTCGCATTCGGCGTCGTGGTGGTTGTCCAGCGGGATGCCCAGGTGGCCGCAGACCGTGGGCAGTCTGTAGTCGGGCAGCTGCAGCAGGCGTCGGGCCAACCGCGCGGTGCAGTGGAAGTCCAGCGGCGGCAGCGGGTGTCCGCACGCCCGCAGCGCCGCGGCCAGCACGCTGCGGTCGAACGCCGCGTTGTGGGCGACCAGCGGCATCCCGGATGCGATGCGGCGCAACAAATCCGGGGCGAGCTCGGCGAAGCCCGGCCGGCCGGCCACCCGCTCCGGGGTGATCCGGTGCACCCGGACGTTCCAGACGTGGAACTCGTCGTAGCCGGCCGGCGGCCGGCACAGCCAGGAGCCGGTCTCCACGATTCGACCGCCGCGGACGGTGGCCCATCCGACGGCGCACACACTGGCCCGTCGCGGGTTGGCGGTCTCGAAGTCGACCGCGATGAAGTCCACCGGCGGACCTATCTGGCGGGTTCGGCCGCGTCGTCCCAGGAGGCGGTGGGCGCCGGGCAGGCCAGGCCGAGCTCGCCCGGGCCGGCCAGCACGTCGAGCGCCCGCAGGTGCACGCCCGGCGTACCGCGGTAGGCGAGCACCCAGCCGCCCACGCCGATCATCGGGGAGTGGGTGGCGACCACCGCGGGCCCGAGGATGTGCACCGACGAGGCGCCGTTGGTGAAGGTCGCCCGCACGGTGGTGCCGTGCGCCAGCGCCGGTGCGGCGTCGGCCGGGCCGGTCGCCGCGACCCCGTGGCCGGCGACCGCCAGCCGCAGCAACCCGTCGACCGGGCGGCCCTTGGACTCGACGGAGGCGACGCTGATCGACAGGTCGCCGCTGCTGGCCCGCATGATCTCGCCCCAGATCTGGTAGACCCCGAACACCGGGCTGCGGAAGGTGGCCCCGACCTGCATCCCGACGGCCAGCTCGCTGATTTGCAGCTTGAGCTCGTTGACCGCGCGGCGGGCCGGGGGCGTCAGGACCGCCCGGATGGCATCGAGGTCTTCGTCAGGCACCTACCACTCCCACGTCGAATCGGCGGCGAGGATTGTATGGACCCGGCGGCGGTTCGCCCGCGCCGGGCCGTCGGTTCGGATCAGTTGCGCAGCGCGAGGGGGAGCGGGCGCGGGTTGCGGTCGCCGGCGGTGCGCAGGTGCTCACGGGACAGCCGCGTGGTCTCGATGGCGGCCCACGCCTCGGCCAGCCCGGCCAGCCAGTTGGCGGCGACGATGGTGTCGGCGATGAGCGGGTCGTCGACCACCCCGGGCAACGGCGGCGGGAGCGCGTCCCAGTCCAGCGGTGCGAGCAGCGCCGGCCAGCTGATCGGGGCGCGCTTGTTGCCCTTGTCGGTGCGCGACTCGGCGTGCAGGCGGTTCTGCTCGGCGATCCAGGCCTCGATGTTGGCGTAGGTGCCGGCGAGGTCGATCAGCCCGGCGGTGGCGGGCCGCAGCGCCTCGGCGTGGCCGGGGAAGCGGTCGCGGACCGGGAACACCGGCCGGCCGGCCAGCACGTCCGGCACGACGGCGTCGTCGGCGGTCACCCACGACCCGCACAGCCGGCTCATCTGCTGCATCGGCGGGCCGACATAGACATGCCAGACGGCGGTCCGGCCCTCGCCGCTGTTGATCACCGCAACTGCTGCGGACAAGATCCCCGCTTCCTTTCGTCGGACTGCAGTGATGCTATGCCAACGGGGCGGGTCGAAATCGGGAGTGGGGCGCCTGAATGATCAGCACGCGGGGCGATCAGATCACGCCGGAAACGGGAAAAGACAGTGGTGCGCGATACTGGGATTGAACCAGTGACCTCTTCCGTGTCAGGGAAGCGCTCTCCCACTGAGCTAATCGCGCCAGACAAACCATGGAGGTGGAGACGGGAATCGAACCCGTGTGCACGGCTTTGCAGGCCGTTGCCTCACCACTCGGCCACTCCACCGCGGGGGTTGGCGACTCCGCACTTTCGACCTCGAGCGGATGACGGGATTCGAACCCGCGACCCTCACCTTGGCAAGGTGATGCGCTACCAACTGCGCTACATCCGCATCGCTCGGGGCGACCGCCCGTTGCGATGAGTGACAATAGTTCACGATCACGCGGGGACACAAATCGCCTGGAAAACGGCCGAATCGGGGTCCGGTGCAGCGGTGCCGGCCGAGCTGCTGCGCGCCCGGGCCGGGCCGGCCGCTCCGGCCGCGGCCCCCGACCCCGGCTGGGCAGCCGATTTGTGGATCGGGTGGGGGGCCGTGCTAGTCTCTCAACCCGTTCGGCCGAAACGGCCCGAGAGGGCAAGCCGGCCGGCCCGGTCTCGTAGCTCAGTGGGAGAGCGTCCGCCTCACACGCGGAAGGTCGCTGGTTCGAACCCAGCCGAGACCACACCCGATTCATTCCCGTCCACCCGGTTTCGTTTCCCGCGCTCGCGGCAATTTCTCGACCACGACGCCACGTCGACTCCGAAAAGCGAGGTCACTGGCTTTTTCCTGCGCATTCGGGCCATGATGGGGGTGTCGGCGTTCAGCGTGGAGCGTCGTTCGGAGGGGTCGTCATGCAGACGTTCACGATCGGGTGGGGACGGAACTGGCTGGTCCGGGCGCTCGGGCGAAGCCCGCTGGTGCGCCGCAGCGATCGCATCGAAGCACTTGCCGCGTTGTTGGCGGCCCTCATCGTGGTCATGGCCACGCCGTTGGTCGGTGCCGTCGGCACCCAGATCCACGACTCCCGCACCCAGCAGTACGCCGAGCAGGCCCGGCAGCGCCAGCTCGTCACCGCCACCGCGGTCGAGGACTCGAAACCGGTCAACGCCCGGCCGAACAACCTCATGCACCAGGCCCGGTTCGAGTTCCACGCCGGTGGCCTGCAGCGGGTCGCGACCTTCCGGCTGCGCGACGCCGTCGAGGCGGGGGAGCGCGTCGAGTTGTGGGTCGACCACGAGGGCCGGCAGGTCACCCCACCGCCGCCGCCGAGCCGTGCGGACACCGACGCGGTGCTGGTCGCGGTGCTGTTGTGGGCGATGGTGGCCACCGGCGCGGTGGGCCTTGTCCACCTGGTGCGGGCGGTGTTGGACCGCCGCCGGTTCGCGGACTGGGATCGGGAACTGAAGTCGCTCGCCGGCGGCGGTCACGCCAGTTACCAGTAGGCGGCTACAGCAGGTGGACCGCCTCGGCCCGCGGGGCCGAGTCGGTGCCGGCGATGCGGTAACTCACCCGGTTGCCGACGGCCGGCGCGGCCGGCACGCGCCCCTCGAAGTCGGCCAGTTCGACCGGAAGGTCCGATCCGCCCTCGTCGGGGGCGATGAGTCCGCTGCCGGTGGCGGGGTCGAACGCGCGGATGACACCGAAGTCGATGGTGTCCAGCGAGGCCAGGACGGCGTCGATGTCGAAGGCTTGATGCACGGCCATGACGTCAACGTAGGCCGGCTGGGATCGGCGCCGTAGGGCCGAAGGGTGCACCGCGAATGTGCCTGCGGCGCAACGGCCGGGGACTTTCGGCCCTTACCGTCCGGCGGACCCGGCCGGTACGAAGAGACCATGGCCAACGTCACCGAGTCCGACACCATCGACGTCGCGGTCGTCACGCACGGCAAGCTGCCCGGCGCGGCCGACTACGTGCAGACCAAGATCGGTGGTATCGGGCGGTATGCACACCGTCCCATCCGCCATGTGCGCGTCAAGCTGACGCGGCACCAGGACCCCGCCGTCGAGCGCCCGGTGGTGGCACAGGGCAACGTCGACGTCGACGGGCGGACGATCCGTGCCCAGGTCGAGGGGCAGACGGTGCGCGAGGCGGTGGACCGGCTCGAGGACCGGTTGCGGCAGCGCCTGGTGCGGCTGGCCGAGCGCGAGCAGGACCGTCGCGTCAGGCCGCCGGCCGAGGCGGACAGGGCGCATCGGCCGAGCTACTTCCCCCGTCCGGAGGCCGACCGTGAGGTCGTCCGGCACAAGTCCTACACGCTGGCTCGCGCCGACGTGGAGGAGGCGGCCTGGGAGATGGAGCTGCTCGACTACGACTTCCATCTGTTCACCGAGGCCAACACCGGCCAGGACTGCGTGCTGTACCGCGACGAGAACGGCTACCGGCTGGCCTCGGTCCGGCCCATCACGGCCGAGCAGTTGCAGCCGTTCGAGCTGTCGTTGTCGATCAGCGAGCATCCCGCGCCGGAGCTCACCGTGGACGAGGCCCGTGAGCGGCTCGGCATGCTGTGGACCTCGTTCCTGTTCTTCATCAACGCCGAAACCGGCCGCGGCAACGTGCTGTACCACCGCTACGACGGGAACTACGGCCTGATCGCGCCGGCCGACTGACCTGATTCCAACGCCGGGCATGCCCCGGCCCGCTCGACGAGATGCGGGCCGGGGCATGCGTTTTCGGGCACGCGTCACCAAGGGCTGCCGGCGCTGTGCAGCAGGTCGAGCACCTCGCGGTCGGTGGTCTGGGTGAAGTCCTCGTAGCCCTGTCCGACGGCCTCGTAGTCGGTCGGGGTGTGCACGCACACCACCTCGTCGGCGTCGCCGCGCAGTCGGGCGACGGTGTCGGGAGAGCCGATCGGCACCGCCAGGATCACCCGGGCCGCGCCCTGGGCCTGGGCCACCCGGCAGGCCGCCCGTGCGGTGGCGCCGGTCGCCAGGCCGTCGTCGACGATGATCGCCGTGCGCCCGGTCAGATCGAGGCGCGGGCGTCCGCCCCGGTACTTCGCGGCGCGCTCGGCGAGCACGGCCTGTTCACGGTGCTCCACGGTCGCCATCTGCTCGGCGGTGAGGCGTGCCGCCCGCACGACGGTGTCGTTGAGGATGCGCACTCCACCCTCGCCGATGGCCCCGAACGCCAACTCCGGCTGGGTGGGCACCCCCAGCTTGCGGACGAGCAGGACATCCAGCGGCGCCCCCAGTGCGGTGGCGACCTCGTAGGCCACCGGCACCCCGCCGCGCGGCAGGCCGAGCACGACGACATCCGGCCCGGACAGCGGGCGCAACCGGTCGGCCAGTCGGCGGCCGGCGTCGCGCCGATCCCGAAACCGCCTCATGGGTCCAGTGTGAAGCACGGCGCCCCCGGCCGAACGGTGTTCGGCCGGGGGCGCCTTCGCATTCGCGGCCCGATGCGCCGGGGCCTAGCGGCCCCGGACGCGGCCCGATGCGCCGGGGCCTAGCGGCCCCGGACGACGATCACCGGGGCCTTGGCGGACTGCGCCACCGCGGTGCTCACCGAACCCATGAGCATCCCGGTGAACCCGCCGCGGCCGTGGCTGCCGACCACCACCAGCTGGGCATCCACCGAGTCCTCGATGAGGTGGCGGGCCGGCTGGTCGCAGACCACCTTGCGCTGGATCTCCACATCCGGATAGCGCTCCTGCCACCCCGCCAGCCGCTCGGAGAGCACCTCCTTGGCCTCCTCCTCGAGCTCCTTCCAGTCCACCCCGCGCACCCCGAACAGCGAGACGTCGCTCCAGGCGTGCAGCGCCACCAGCCCGACCCCACGGAACGACGCCTCCCGGAACGCCACGGCGGTCGCGGCCTCCGACGCGGGGGAGCCGTCGATGCCGAGCAGCACCGGCGCATCGGGGCGCACCGGGGTGTGGTCGTCATGCACCACCGCGACGGGGCAGCGGGCGTGGTGCAGCAGCCCGGAGCTCACCGACCCCAGCAGCGCGCGGCCCACCCGGCCCATCCCGCGGCTGCCGACCACCACCAGCGAGGCATGCTTGGATGCCTCGACCAGGCTGGGAACGATTGGGGCATAGCTGATTTCGGTCCGAATCTCGATGGCCTTGCCGTCCAGGGCCGCCTCGGCGGTCTGACGCGCCTGGTCGAGGATCTCCTTGGCCGTCTGCTCCTGCCACTCGGTGACATTGGCCTGTACCGGGCCGATCGGGTAGGTCACCAGCACCGGGGCCACCACATGGACCAGGGTGAGCGGCTTGCGGTACAGGGCGGCCTCGTTGGCAGCCCAGCGCAGCGCGGCGTTCGACTCCGGCGAGCCGTCGACAGCCACCAGAACGCCGTTGTCGGTCGAGATCTCTGCCATGTCGCCTCCCGGATGCGCGGTGGGTCCTGCACTGGTCACGCTATGCCCGCGCACCGCCGTTGCGCAGGGACTTTGGTCCCCCAGTTGGTGGCCGAGCGGCCCCACCCGGTGGTTCGGGTCGGAGGTCGGACGCCCTTGGGACTTCCGTCCCTATGGCGGTTGCGGTGTGCGGGCGTTTATTCGAGATGCAGGGTTTCTGCGGATTCGAGACGAGGGAGGCACACCGATGTCGTCGAATGCACCAGCTGTCCAGCGGCCCCGTTCGCTGTTCCCGGATCTGGCCGAGGTGTTCGCCGGGTTCCCCTGGACCGGCCTGCGTCCGGTGTTCGACACCAACCTGTTGCGGTTGGAGGACGAGCTCAAGGACGACAGCTACGAGGTCCGCGCCGAGATCCCCGGAGTGGACCCGGAGAAGGACATCGAGGTCACGATCGCCGACGGCCGGCTCACCATCAAGGCCGAACGCACCGAGAAGTCGCAGACCAACGGTCGCTCGGAGTTCAACTACGGCTCGTTCACCCGGACCGTGACGCTGCCGCGCGGCGCGGATCCGGAGGGCGTGAAGGCCAGCTACGACAAGGGGATTCTCACCGTTTCGGTGCCGATCTCGAAGCCGGCCGACGACGCCAAGCGGATCCCGGTCACCGCGAAGCAGTGACGGGGCGCGCCGGACGGTGAACATCCGCCCGGATCCGCCGCGGATCGCTGCGATGATGGACCGGCCCGAACGGTCGACCCTGAGGCGGAACGGAGCGGATGTTCACCACACCACGGATCGTCACCGTCACGGTCAATCCGGCACTCGACATCACCACCAGCACCGAGGTCGTACGGCACACCAGCAAGGTGCGCTGCGGCTCGGTCCGGCACGACCCCGGCGGCGGCGGCATCAACGTGGCCCGGGTGGCGCACGTGCTCGGCGCCCGGGCCACCGCGGTGTGCGCGCTCGGCGGCCACACCGGCGCGCTGCTCGCCGAACTGCTCGAGGCCGAGGGGGTGCCCTACGAGGCGGTGCGCATCGCGGGCCTGACCCGGGAGAGCCTCACCGTCGACGAGACCTCCACCGGCCGGCAGTACCGGTTCGTGCTGCCCGGCCCGGCCCTGTCCGAGGACGAGCAGCAGCGGCTGCTGCGGCGGCTGCGCACCGCCGCCGACGGCGCGGCCGTCGTGGTGGCCAGCGGCAGCCTGCCGCCCGGCGTCCCGGCCGACTTCTACCAGCGGGTCGCCGAGCTGTGCACCGAGACCGGGGCCCGGCTGGTGCTGGACAGCTCCGGCGGCGGCCTGGCCCACGTGCACGGCGCCTACCTGGTCAAGCCCAGCCGCCGCGAGCTCGCCGAGTACGTCGGCCGGGACCTCGCCACCGAGGCGGACCTGCGGGCCGCCGCCCACGAGCTCATCGACCGCGGGGTGGCCCGGGTGGTGGTGGCCTCGCTCGGCGGCGACGGGGCGCTGCTGGCCACCGCCGAGGGCGACCGGCGCTTCCCGGCCATGGCGGTGCACCAGGTGAGCGCGGTCGGGGCCGGTGACGCGATGGTCGCCGGCATCACCGTCGCCCTGGTCCGGGACCGGCCGCTCGACGACGCGGTGCGCCATGGCATCGCCGCCGCGTCGGCCATGCTGCTCACCCCGGGCACCGCGCCGTGCCGCCGCGAGGACGCCGAACGGCTCTACCGGGAGATCCCCGCGGGCGAGCCGCTGAACTGACCGAATACGGTGTCCGGGTGGCTTCTGAACACGTGTCAACTCTGCCCGGACCGGTCGCCACGGCGGCCGGCGGTTTCCGCCCGCTCGAACCCACCACCAAGGGCGGCCCGGACTACGGCCGGTTCATCGCGGCCGTGCGCACCCTGCAGGACCACGCCCGCGCCGCGGACGCGCCGGACGAGGTGTTCACCCGCGCCGCCGAGATGATCGAGGCCGTCAACGACCTGCTCGCCCCGTACTGGGCCGACGAGTGCTCGGCGCCGTCGAACCGGCGCGAGGACCTGCCCAACCGGGGCAACGTGCTGTGGGTGCCGATGGACGTCGGCCCCACCGCCGACGGCCGGGTGGCCGGCACCACCCGGTTCGCCCGGTTCCACCAGGGCCGCAACGGGGCCGCTCACGGCGGCGCGGTGGGCCTGCTGTTCGACACGCTGCTCGGCATGACCGTGGTGACCCTCACCGGCAGCCAGACCCAGCGCACCGCCTACCTGCACATCGACTACCGGCGCATCGCGCTGGTGGAGCGGGAACTGCAGGTGGAGGCCGGAATCGACCGCATCGAGGGCCGCAAGATCTTCGTCACCGGCCGCCTGCTCGACGACGGGGAGGTGCTCGCCGAGGCCCGGGCGCTGTTCGTGCGGCTGCGGCCGGGCCAGCCCTGACCCGCCGCCTCGCCGGTGCGGGCCGCCCGCCCCGATAGCATGGTCGCGTCCGAACATCCCTGTCCGACACCTCGACGTATTGGAGAGAGTCCGCAGATGAGCGCCCCCGCCAGCCCAGCCCCAGCAGCACCGATCCGGGTCGCTGCCGGCACCACCGCGGGCCAGGCCGTGCGCGAGGCCGGGCTGCCCGGGCGCGGCGCACCCGACGCGATCGTCGTGGTCCGCGATCCCGAGGGCCGGCTGCGCGACCTGAGCTGGACCCCCGACACCGACGTCGAGGTCGTGCCGGTGGCCGCCAACACCGAGGAGGGGCGCAGCGTCATCCGGCACTCCTGCGCCCACGTGCTGGCCCAGGCCGTGCAGGACCTGTTCCCGGAGGCCAAACTCGGTATCGGCCCGCCGATCACCGACGGCTTCTACTACGACTTCGACGTCGACCGGGCCTTCACCCCCGAGGATCTCGAGGCGCTGGAGAAGCGCATGCGCCAGATCATCAAGGAAGGCCAGCTGTTCCACCGGCGCGTCTACGAGTCCAAGGAGCAGGCCCGCGCCGAGCTCGCCGGCGAGCCCTACAAGCTCGAGCTCGTCGACGACAAGTCGGGCGACCCCGAGGTGATGGAGGTCGGCGGCGACGAGCTGACCGCCTACGACAACCTGCACCCCCGCACCAAGGAGCGGGTGTGGGGCGACCTGTGCCGTGGCCCGCACATCCCGACCACCAAGTACATTCCGGCGTTCAAGCTGACCCGCAGCTCGGCGGCGTACTGGCGGGGCGACCAGAACAACGCCAGCCTGCAGCGCATCTACGGCACCGCCTGGGAGTCGCAGGAGGCGCTGGACCGCTACCTGGAGCTGCTGGAGGAGGCGCAGAAGCGCGACCACCGCAAGCTCGGCGTGGAGCTCGACCTGTTCAGCTTCCCCGACGAGCTCGGCTCCGGGCTGCCGGTGTTCCACCCCAAGGGCGGTGTGGTGCGGCGCGAGCTGGAGGACTACTCGCGGCGCAAGCACATCGAGGCGGGCTACGAGTTCGTCAACACCCCGCACATCACCAAGGAGCAGCTCTACATCACCTCCGGCCACCTGGAGTGGTACGCCGACGGCATGTTCCCGCCCATGCACATCGACGCCGAGTTCAACGAGGACGGCTCGGTGCGCAAGCCGGGGCAGAACTACTACCTCAAGCCGATGAACTGCCCCATGCACCACCTGATCTACCGGTCTCGGGGGCGGTCCTACCGGGAGCTGCCGCTGCGGCTGTTCGAGTTCGGCTCGGTGTACCGCTACGAGAAGTCCGGGGTGGTGCACGGCCTGACCCGGGTGCGCGGGATGACCCAGGACGACGCGCACATCTACTGCACCCGTGAGCAGATGCGCGACGAGCTGGCCTCGATCCTGCGGTTCGTGCTCGACCTGCTCGCCGACTACGGTCTGGACGACTACTACCTGGAGCTGTCCACCAAGGACCCGAACAAGTACGTCGGCTCCGACGACATCTGGGAGGAGGCCACCGAGACGCTGCGCGAGGTGGCGGTCGCCTCCGGCCTGGAGCTGGTGCCCGACCCGGGCGGTGCGGCGTTCTACGGCCCGAAGATCTCCGTGCAGGTCAAGGACGCGCTGGGCCGGCACTGGCAGATGTCGACGCTGCAGCTCGACTTCAACATGCCCGAGCGGTTCGAGCTGGAGTACACCGCCGCCGACGGGTCGCGGCAGCGGCCGGTGCTCATCCACCGCGCGCTGTTCGGCTCCATCGAGCGCTTCTTCGGGGTGCTCACCGAGCACTACGCCGGGGCGTTCCCGGCCTGGCTGGCGCCGGTGCAGGTGGTCGGCATCCCGGTCGCCGACGAGCACATCCCGTACCTGGAAGAGGTTGCCGCGCAACTGCGTTCGCGCGGGGTGCGGGTCGAGGTGGACACCAGCGACGACCGGATGGCCAAGAAGATCGTCAACCACACCAACCAGAAGGTGCCGTTCATGCTGCTCGCCGGCGACCGCGACGTGGCGGCCGGCGCGGTGAGCTTCCGGTTCGGCGACCGCACCCAGGTCAACGGGGTGCCGCGGGACGCCGCCGTCGAGGTGATCGCGGACTGGATCGCCCGGCGCGAGAACGCCGCCCCGACCGCCGATCTGATCAAGGTGGGCGCATCGTCGTGAGCGGTGGCCTGAGCCCGGACCTGCCCGAGGGCAGCCCGCCGGAGGCGCTCGTCGACCGCGGCGTCGGGATCCCCGACCGGCTGCAGCGGCTGTGGGCGCCGTACCGGATGAGCTACATCGCCGCGGCCCCCGCCGAGCGCGCGGGCAGCGGTTCGGCCAAGTCCAGCCAGCCGTTCACCGACATCCCCAAGATGTCCGACGAGGACGGCCTGATGGTGGCCCGCGGCAAGCTGGTCTACGCGGTGCTGAACCTGTACCCGTACAACCCGGGACACCTGATGGTGGTGCCATACCGGCGGGTGGCCGAGTTGGAGAACCTCACCCCCGAGGAGGCCGGCGAGCTGATGGCGTTCGCGCAGAAGGCCGTTCGCGTCATCAAGGCGGTGTCCAACCCGGACGGCTTCAACGTCGGACTGAACCTCGGCAAGCCCGCCGGCGGCTCGCTGTCGGAGCACCTGCACCTGCACGTGGTGCCGCGGTGGGCCGGGGACGCCAACTTCATCACGATCATCGGCGGTGCCAAGGTGGTGCCGCAGCTGTTGCGGGAGACCCGTAAGTTGCTCGCCGACGAGTGGGCCCGCCAGTCGGCGGCCGAAGAGGGGGAGGAGCACTGAGCAACTTCTACCTGCTGTCGCGCGCGGCGTACACGAAGCTGTCGCGGCCGGTGGCCCGCGGCGCGCTGCGCATCGGCTTCACCCCGGACAGCATCACCATCCTGGGCACCGCGGGCACGGTGCTCGGGGCGCTCACGCTGTTCCCGATGGGCAAGCTGTTCTGGGGCGCGCTGGTCATCTGGTTCTTCGTGCTCGCCGACATGCTCGACGGCGCGATGGCCCGGGAGCGCGGCGGCGGCACCCGGTTCGGCGCGGTGCTGGACGCCACCTGCGACCGGATCGCCGACGGCGCGGTGTTCTGCGGCCTGCTGTGGTGGGTGGTGTTCGGGCTGCACGACCGGTCCCTGCTGGTGGCGGTGTGCATCTGCCTGGTCACCTCGCAGGTCATCTCCTACATCAAGGCCCGGGCCGAGGCGTCCGGGCTGCGCGGCGACGGCGGGCTCATCGAGCGGCCGGAACGGCTGATCCTGGTGCTCGTCGGCGCGGGGCTGTCGGACCTGCCGTTCTACCCGCTGCCGTGGATGCTGGACGTGGCGATCTGGCTGCTCGCGGTGACCAGCGTGATCACCGTGGCGCAGCGGCTGCACGCGGTGCGCTCCTCGCCCGGCGCGATGGACCTGCTGCCGGCGCCGCCGAGCGGGGAGACGGGCCGATCGTGACCGGGGCCGGGGTCACCGGCCGGCTCACCGATCTCGGCTACGCGGCCGGCTGGCGGCTGGTGCGGGCCATGCCCGAACGGCTGGCCCGCGGGCTGTTCGACGCCGGCGCCCGGTACGCCGCCCGCGGCGGCGGCCCGGATCAGTTGCGCCGCAACCTGGCCCGGGTGCTCGGGGTGGCCCCGGCGCAGGTGCCCGACGAACTCGTCCGCGCCTCGCTGGCCTCCTACGCGCGGTACTGGCGGGAGGCGTTCCGGCTGCCCGCGATGGACCACGCCGAGCTGGGCCGGCGGCTGTCGGTCAACGACATCGACCACCTGTGGCGGGCGCTGGAGCGCGGCCGCGGCGCCGTGCTGGCGCTGCCGCACAGCGGCAACTGGGACATGGCCGGGGTGTGGCTGGTGCAGAACCACGGCCCGTTCACCACGGTGGCCGAGCGGCTCAAACCCGAGTCGCTGTACCTGCGGTTCGTCGCCTACCGGGAGCGGCTGGGCTTCGAGGTGCTGCCGCTGACCGGCGGCGAACGGCCCCCGTTCGAGGTATTGTGCGACCGGTTGCGCGGCAACGGGGTGGTGTGTCTGATGGCCGAGCGCGACCTGACCCGCACCGGTGTGCAGGTCGACTTCTTCGGGGAGCCGACCCGGATGCCGGCCGGACCGGCCAAGCTGGCCGTGCAGACCGGTGCGGTGCTGCTGCCGGTGCACTGCTGGTTCGAGGGAGACGGGTGGGGGATGCAGGTGTATCCGCCGATCGACACCGCCGGGGGTGATCTCACCGCGATCACCCAGGCGATGGCCGATGTGTTCGCCGCCAACATCGCCGCCCACCCCGAGGACTGGCACATGCTGCAGCCGCAGTGGCTGGCCGACCTGTCCGACGAGCGCCGGGCCCGGTTGGAGGCCAGCTAGGTGCGCATCGGGATGGTCTGCCCCTACTCGTTCGACGTGCCGGGCGGGGTGCAGTCCCACGTGCTGCAGCTGGCCGAGGTGATGCGGGCCCGCGGGCACGAGGTCAGCGTGCTGGCCCCGTTCTCGCCGGGGATGCGGCTGCCGGGCTACGTGGTGTCGGCCGGCCGGGCGGTGCCGATCCCGTACAACGGCTCGGTGGCCCGGCTGCGGTTCGGTCCGGCCACCCACCGCAAGGTCAAGAAGTGGCTGGCCGAGGGGCGTTTCGACGTGCTGCACCTGCACGAGCCGAACGCGCCGAGCCTGTCCATGCTGGCGCTGCAGGCCGCCGAGGGCCCGATCGTGGCGACGTTCCACACCTCGACCACGAAATCGCTGACGCTGTCGGTGTTCCAGGGCATCCTGCGGCCCTACCACGAGAAGATCATCGGCCGTATCGCGGTGTCCGACCTGGCCCGGCGCTGGCAGATGGAGGCGCTCGGCTCGGACGCGGTGGTGATCCCCAACGGGGTCGACGTGGCGGCGTTCGCCAACGCCCCGCTGCTGCCGGGGTATCCGCGGCCCGGCCGCACCGTGCTGTTCGTCGGCCGCTACGACGAGCCGCGCAAGGGCATGGCGGTACTGCTCGGCGCGCTGCCGCGGCTGGTGCAGCGCTGGCCGGACATCGAGATCCTGGTCGTCGGCCGCGGCGACGAGGAACAGCTGCGCGAGCACGCCGGCCGGCACGCCGATCGGCTGCGCTGCCTGGGCCAGGCCGACGACCCCACCAAGGCCTCGGCGATGCGCTCGGCCGACGTCTACTGCGCCCCGAACACCGGCGGGGAGAGCTTCGGCATCGTGCTGGTCGAGGCGATGGCGGCGGGCACCGCGGTGGTGGCCAGCGACCTCGACGCGTTCCGCCGGGTGCTGCTCGACGGGCGGGCCGGCCGGCTGGTGGCCGTCGACGACGCCGACGCGCTGGCCGACGGGCTGCTCGAGGTGCTCGCCGACGACGCGCTGCGGGGCCGCTACGTCGAGGCCGCCACCGAGGCGGTGCAGCGCTACGACTGGTCGGTGGTGGCCGACCAGATCATGCGGGTCTACGAGACCGTCGCGGCGACCGGGACGAAGGTGCAGGTCGCCAGTTGACGACCGCGCTGCTGGTGGCCGCGGTCGCGGTTCTGGTGCTCGTCCTCGCCGTCGCCGGCTGGGCCTACCAGACCGCCAACCGCCTGGACCGGCTGCACGTGCGATACGACCTGTCCTGGCAGGCGCTCGACGCCGCGCTGGCCCGCCGGGCGGTGGTGGCCCGGGCGGTGGCCGCCCAGGCCTACGGGGACGACCCGCGGGGCCGGCGGCTGCGCGCGCTGGCCGACGCCGCCGAGCGGGCACCCCGGGCGCAGCGGGAGACCGCCGAGAACGAACTGTCGGCCGGGCTGGCGCTGGTCGACCCCACCACGCTGCCCACCCCGCTGGTGGCCGAGCTCGCCGACGCCGAGGTGCGGGTGCTGCTGGCCCGGCGCTTCCACAACGACGCCGTGCGCGACACCCTGGCGTTGCGTGAACGGCCCCTGGCGCGCTGGCTGCGGTTGGGCGGACGTGCCCCGCTGCCAACGTATTTCGAGATCGTGGAGCGGGCCGAGACGGCCACCGGTGAGACCGGTCCGGCCACCGAGCGGCGCATCTCGGCGCGGGTGGTGCTGCTCGACGAGCACGGCGCGGTGCTGCTGTTCTGCGGCTCCGACCCGGCCGGCAACCCGGCCACCGCGCGGCGCTGGTGGTTCACCGTGGGCGGGGCGGTGGAGCCGGGGGAGACGCTGGCGCAGGCCGCCGCCCGCGAGCTGGCCGAGGAGACCGGGCTGCGGGTGGCGCCGGAGGCGCTGGTCGGCCCGGTGTGGCGGCGGGAGGCGGTGATCGACTTCAACAACGCCGTGCTGCGCAGCGAGGAGCTGTTCTTCGTGCACCGCGGCCGGCGGTTCGAACCGGTGACCGACGGGCACACCGGCCTGGAGCGGCGCTACATCCACGGTCACCGCTGGTGCGACGTGGCGGCGATCGCCGAACTGGTCGCCGCCGGCCAGAGCGTCTACCCGGTGCAGCTCGGCGAGCTGCTCGGCCGGGCCGCCGCCTTCGCCGACGGGCGGATCCCGGTGCCGGAGGCCCCCGAGCTGATCAGCTGACCGGACGGGCCTCCCGTTCCCCGCGAGCAGACGCGCACACCCCCGGTCCGGCCGCGAAACGGGGGGTTTCCCGACTGCCGCGGGGGCGGGGCGGGGGCAGGGGCGCGGAATCCGCACCGAAATTGCCTGGACACGGGGCACTAGACTGGGGCGCGAACACAGCGGAGGAGACAAGCGTGGAATCGTCGGTCAACGGCACACCGGCAGAACCCCAGATCGGCACGGCGCGGGTCAAGCGCGGCATGGCGGAGATGCTCAAGGGCGGGGTCATCATGGACGTCGTCACCCCGGAGCAGGCCCGCATCGCCGAGGACGCCGGCGCGGTCGCGGTGATGGCGCTCGAACGGGTACCGGCCGACATCCGCGCCCAGGGCGGGGTGGCCCGGATGAGCGACCCCGACCTCATCGAGGGCATCATCGAGGCGGTCAGCATCCCGGTGATGGCCAAGGCCCGCATCGGGCACTTCGTCGAGGCGCAGATCCTGCAGGCGCTCGGGGTGGACTACATCGACGAGTCGGAGGTGCTCACCCCGGCCGACTACAGCCACCACATCGACAAGTGGAAGTTCACCGTGCCGTTCGTGTGCGGTGCGACCAACCTCGGTGAGGCGCTGCGCCGCATCGCCGAGGGCGCGGCGATGATCCGCTCCAAGGGCGAGGCCGGCACCGGTGACGTGTCCAACGCCACCACCCACATCCGCAGGATCACCGGCGAGATCCGCCGGCTGACGTCGCTGTCCGAGGACGAGTTGTACGTCGCGGCAAAGGAATTGCAGGCTCCCTACGAGCTGGTCGCCGAGGTGGCGCGGACCGGCAAGCTGCCGGTGACGCTGTTCTGCGCCGGCGGCATCGCCACCCCCGCCGACGCGGCGATGATGATGCAACTCGGCGCGGAGGGCGTGTTCGTCGGTTCGGGCATCTTCAAGTCCGGCAACCCGGCCGAGCGGGCCGCCGCGATCGTGAAGGCCACCACCTTCTACGACGATCCGGACGTGCTGGCGAAGGTGAGCCGTGGGCTCGGCGAGGCGATGGTCGGCATCAACGTCGACGCCATCCCGGAGCCGCACCGGCTGGCCGAGCGGGGTTGGTGACCGCCGGAACATGGCGATCGAAGAGGTCCTCGACCTCGAGCAGCTCGAGGTCAACATCTACCGTGGCGCGGTGTTCAGCCCGGAAAGCGGTGCCCACCAGCGCACGTTCGGCGGGCACGTGGCGGGCCAGGCCCTGGTGTCGGCGGTGCGCACCGTCGACCCGGTCTTCCAGGTGCACTCGCTGCACGGCTACTTCCTGCGCCCGGGCGATCCCAAGGCGCCGACGGTGTTCTTCGTCGAGCGCATCCGCGACGGCGGGTCGTTCTGCACCCGGCGGGTCAGCGCCATCCAGCACGGCGAGACGATCTTCTCGATGTCGGCGTCGTTCCAGGTCGACCAGACCGGCATCGAGCACCAGGACGCCATGCCGGTCGCACCCGACCCGGAGCAGCTGCCCGACATCGACAGCATGAAGGCCATCGACGAGCCCGGGTTCCGGGTGTTCGCCGAATGGGAGCTGCGCCGGGTGCCGCGGGAGCAGATCACCCCGGTGCCCGGGCTGGCCGCCCAGCAGCAGGTCTGGTTCCGCCACCGCGACCCGCTGCCCGACGACCCGGTGCTGCACATCTGCGCGCTGGCCTACATGAGCGACCTGACCCTGCTCGGCTCGTCCTGGTCGGTGCACCCGGCTGAGCGGGACTACCTGCAGGTGGCCTCGCTGGACCACGCGATGTGGTTCATGCGGCCGTTCCGCGCCGACGAATGGCTGCTCTACGACCAGAACTCGCCGTCGGCGTGCGGCGGCCGGGCGCTCACCCAGGGCCGCATCTTCAACCGCTACGGGGAGATGGTGGCCGCGGTCATGCAGGAGGGCATGACCCGCTACCCGCGCGACTTCACCCCGCCGGTGACCAGGTGAGCGCACCGCTGGTCGGGGTGCTCGCCATGCAGGGCGACACCCGCGAACACCTCGCCGCGCTGCGCGCGGCCGGGGCCGAGGCGATCACCGTGCGCCGCCGCGCCGAACTGGACCGCGTCGAGGGCCTGGTGCTGCCCGGCGGGGAGTCCACCGCGATCAGCCGGCTGCTGCGCGAGTTCGAACTGCTCGAGCCGCTGCGCGCCCGGCTGGCCGAGGGGCTGCCCGCCTACGGCTCGTGCGCCGGGATGATCCTGCTGGCCACCGAGATCCTCGACGCCGGCGCGCCGGGCCGGCAGGCCGAGGCGCTCGGTGCGATCGATATGACGGTGCGGCGCAACGCATTCGGCCGCCAGGTCGACTCCTTCGAGGAGGACCTCGAGTTCGCCGGTCTGGACGGGCCGGTGCGGGCGGTGTTCATCCGCGCCCCGTGGGTGGAGCGGGTCGGCGACGGTGTGCAGGTGTTGGCCCGCGCCGGCGGCCACATCGTCGCGGTGCGGCAGGGCAACGCGATGGCCACCGCCTTCCACCCGGAGGTCACCGGCGACCGGCGCATCCACCGGCTGTTCGTCGACCTGGTGGCCGGCGCGCGCTAGCGGATCGGCAGCCCGGTCAGCGCCCGGGCGATCACCAGCCGCTGGATCTCGCTGGTGCCCTCGAAGATCGTGAAGATCTTGGCGTCGCGGTGCATCCGCTCGACCGGGTAGTCGCGGGTGTAGCCGTTGCCGCCGAGGATCTGGATCGCCTCGTCGGTCACGTAGACGGCGGTCTCGCTGGCCACCAGCTTGGCCATCGACCCCTCGGCGTGCTCGAACGGTTTGCCGTTGCGGGCCATCCAGCCGGCCCGCCACACCAGCAGCCGGGCGGCGTCGATGCGGGCCTTCATGTCGGCCAGCTTGAACGCGACCGCCTGGAACTCGGCGATCCTGCGGCCGAACTGCTCGCGCTGCAGGGCGTATTCGAGCGCGTAGTCGTAGGCCGCCCGGGCCACGCCGACGGCCATCGCCCCGACGGTGGGCCGGGTGCGCTCGAAGGTGGCCATCGCGGCCTGGCCCTTGGCGCTCTTGCCCTCCCGGGCGCGGGCCACCCGCTCCTCGAACTTCTCCCGCCCGCCGACGATGAGCCGGCCCGGGATGCGCACGTCCTCGAGCACCACCTCGGCGGTGTGCGAGGCGCGGATGCCGTGCTTGCGGAACTTCTGGCCCTGCCGGAAACCCTTGGTGCCCGGCGGGATGATGAACGCCGCCTGCCCGCGGGTGCCCAGCTCCGGGTACACCGACGCCATCACGATGTGCACCTCGGCGATGCCGCCGTTGGTGGCCCAGGTCTTGGTGCCGTTGAGCACCCACTCGTCGGTGGCCTCGTCGTAGCGGGCCCGGGTGAGGATGGCGCCCACGTCCGAGCCGGCCCCCGGCTCGGAGGCGCAGAACGCGGCGACCTTCGGGTCGTCGACGGTGCCGAACATCTGCGGCAGGAACTCGGCCTGCTGCTCGACGGTGCCGCCGCCGGCCAGCGCCGCGGCGGCCAGGCCGGTGCCCAGAATGGACAGCGCGATGCCGGCGTCCCCCCAGAACATCTCCTCGAAGGTGAGCAGCATGCCCAGGCCGGTCGGCTCGGCGGCCTGCTCGGCGAAGTACTCCAGCGAGTAGATACCGACCTTGGCGGCCTCCTGGATGATCGGCCACGGGGTCTCCTCCCGCTCGTCCCATTCGGCGCCGGCGGGCCGCAGGACGTCGCGGGAGAACTCGTGCACCCAGTTCCGCAGGTGCACCAGGTCGGGCGGCAGCTCAAGCGAGAACGACATGGAGTCGCGGTCCTTTCGACGTGACGATCCGCGCTTCGGGTACGGTCACCGCGATCTTACTTTGGAGTAAGTTCGGTGGCGGAGCGGTGTGGCACACCTAACAGGCCGGCGGGAGTTCGCCGCGCCCGCATGGGGCGGCGGGTGGTGCCCGTAAACTCGTCGGGCGCAGACTTTCAGTACGACCGCGGAAGTGGGTAGACAGCATGGCCGGCCATTCCAAGTGGGCCACAACCAAGCACAAGAAGGCAGTCATCGATGCCCGCCGGGGCAAGATGTTCGCCAAGCTCATCAAGAACATCGAGGTCGCCGCGCGGGTCGGCGGCGGTGACCCGGCGGGCAACCCGACGCTCTACGACGCCATCCAGAAGGCCCGCAAGGCGTCCGTGCCCAACGACAACATCGAGCGCGCCCGCAAGCGCGGCGCCGGTGAGGAGGCCGGCGGCGCCGACTGGCAGACCGTCATGTACGAGGGCTACGGCCCGAACGGGGTGGCGGTGCTCATCGAGTGCCTGACCGACAACCGCAACCGTGCCGCCGGCGAGGTCCGCACCGCGATGACCCGCAACGGCGGCAGCATGGCCGACCCGGGCTCGGTGGCCTACCTGTTCACCCGCAAGGGCGTGGTGACCCTGGAGAAGAAGGAACTCTCCGAGGACGACGTGCTCACCGCCGTGCTCGACGCGGGTGCGGAGGAGGTCAACGACCTCGGCGACGTCTTCGAGGTGGTCAGCGAGCCGGGTGACCTGGTGGCGGTGCGCACCGCGCTGCAGGACGCCGGCATCGACTACGACTCGGCCGAGGCCGCGTTCCGGCCCTCGGTGGAGGTGCCGCTGGACATCGAGGGCGCCCGCAAGATCATGAAGCTCGTCGACGCCCTCGAGGACTGCGACGACGTGCAGGAGGTCTACACCAACGCCGATATCCCCGACGAGGTGCTCGCCCAGCTCGAGAACGAGTAGGGGCGCTTCGTCCGCGAGCCAAATCCCCGCGAGCAGCCGCGTACACCCCCGGCACCGCCCGGTTTCCGGGGGTTGCGGGTCTGCTCGCGGCCACAGGCGTGTCAGACGCCGGGGTTGTCCCCCCGGCCCGCTAGGCTCTCGAACAGGCGTTCTAGGAAAGGGCTGACGTGCGGGTGATGGGTGTCGACCCCGGGTTGACCCGGTGCGGGCTCTCGGTGGTCGAGAGCGGCCGCGGCCGGCAGGTGATCGCGCTCGACGTGGACGTGGTCCGCACCCCGGCCGACGAGGCGCTGCCGCGGCGGCTGCTGGCCATCAGCGAGGCCGTCGAGCACTGGATGGACACCCACCGGCCCGACGTCATCGCCATCGAGCGGGTGTTCTCCCAGCAGAACCGCTCCACGGTGATGGGCACCGCCCAGGCCGGCGGGGTGGTGGCGCTGGCCGCCGCCAAACGCGGCATCGACGTGCACTTCCACACCCCCAGCGAGGTGAAGGCCGCCGTCACCGGCAACGGCAACGCCGATAAGGCGCAGGTCACCGCCATGGTCACCCGCATCCTGGAACTGCAGTGCAAGCCCACCCCGGCCGACGCCGCCGACGCGCTCGCGCTGGCGATCTGCCACTGCTGGCGGGCGCCGATGCTGGCCCGGATGGCGCAGGCCGAGGCGCTGGCCGCCGAGCAGCGCCGCCGGTTCCAGGAGCGGCTCAAGGCCGCGCCGGCCCGGGCGAAGGGGACCGCGCGGTGATCGCCTCGGTGCGCGGCGAGGTGCTCGACATCGCCCTGGACCACGTGGTGATCGAGGCCGCCGGGGTCGGCTACAAGGTGATGGCCACCCCGGCCACGCTGGCCACCCTGCGGCGCGGCACCGAGGCGCGGCTGATCACGGCGATGATCGTGCGCGAGGACTCGATGACGCTGTACGGCTTCGCCGACGCCGAGTCCCGGGACCTGTTCCTCACCCTGATCGGGGTGTCCGGGGTCGGGCCCAAGATCGCGCTGGCCACCCTGGCCGTCTACGACGCCCCCACGCTGCGCCAGGTGCTCGGCGACGGCGACGTCAAGGCGCTGACCCGGGTGCCCGGCATCGGCAAGCGCGGCGCGGAGCGGATCGTGCTGGAGTTGCGCGACAAGGTGGGTGCCCCGGGCGGGGCCGCCCCGGCCGGCGGGGGCGCCGGGCACGGCGTGCGCGGCCCGGTGGTGGAGGCGCTGATCGGCCTCGGGTTCGCCGCCAAGCAGGCCGAGGAGGCCTGCGACAAGGTGCTCGCCGACGACCCGGAGGCCTCCACCTCGAGCGCGCTGCGGGCGGCGCTGGCCATGCTGGGTAGGAAATGAGCCGGTTCGACGACCACGACCAGCCCGAGCGCGAGGTCTCCCCGGCGCTCACCGCGGGCGAGGGCGACATCGACGCCGGCCTGCGGCCCCGTTCGCTGCGCGAGTTCATCGGCCAGCCGCGGGTGCGCGAACAGCTCGAGCTGGTCATCGAGGGCGCCAAGAACCGCGGCGGCACCCCCGACCACATCCTGCTGTCCGGGCCGCCCGGGCTGGGCAAGACCTCGCTGGCGATGATCATCGCCAACGAGCTCGGCTCCGCGTTGCGGGTCACCTCCGGCCCGGCACTGGAGCGGGCCGGCGACCTGGCCGCGATGCTGTCCAACCTCGCCGAGGGCGACGTGCTGTTCATCGACGAGATCCACCGCATCGCCCGCCCGGCCGAGGAGATGCTCTACCTGGCGATGGAGGACTTCCGCGTCGACGTGGTCGTCGGCAAGGGCCCCGGCGCCACCTCCATCCCGCTGGAGATCGCGCCGTTCACCCTGGTCGGCGCCACCACCCGGTCCGGCGCCCTGACCGGCCCGCTGCGCGACCGGTTCGGCTTCACCGCCCACATGGACTTCTACGAGCCCGTCGAGCTCGAGCTCGTGCTGGCCCGTTCGGCCGGCATCCTCGGCATCGAGCTCGGCGCGGACGCCGCCGCCGAGATCGCCCGCCGCTCCCGCGGCACCCCGCGGATCGCCAACCGGCTGCTGCGCCGGGTGCGCGACTACGCCGAGGTGCGCGCCAACGGCCGGATCACCCGCGACGTGGCCAAGGCCGCGCTCGAGGTGTACGACGTCGACGAACTCGGCCTGGACCGGCTGGACCGTGCCGTGCTGACCGCGCTCACCAAGAGCTTCGGCGGCGGCCCGGTCGGCGTGTCGACGCTGGCGGTCGCGGTGGGGGAGGAGGCCACCACCGTCGAGGAGGTGTGCGAGCCGTTCCTGGTGCGGGCGGGCATGATCGCCCGCACCCCGCGCGGCCGGGTCGCCACCCCGCTGGCCTGGACGCATCTGGGGTTGACCCCGCCGCCCGGGGTGGCGGGGCTGGGTCAACAGGGCCTGTTCGAGTAAAGGCCGGGCGGGCGCCCGGCGAGGGAACCCGCAGAAAGGACGGTGCAGTGGGCGTTGGGACGATCCGGCTGGGCGGTGCGCTCGGCGTGGTCAGCGGCCTCGCGGTGTTGCCGGGGCTGTTCGCGGGCTCGCCCGAGATTCCCGACGAGAACGGCGAGGTGCGCGAGTACGTCGACAGCGGCATCGCCCACCTGGAGCTGCTCGGCGGCGCCGGGCTGCTGCGGCTGGTGACCGGGCTGGCGTTCCTCGGCGTGCTGGTGGCCGTGCTGCGTTCGGCGGCCGGCCCCACCGGCGCGGTGTACGCCGCGCTGTCCGGCGGCCTGCTGTACCTGACCCTCGCCTCGGCCGGAATCGGCGCCGAGGCCGCGGTGCCGGCGGCGATCGTGCAGTTCGACGACCTGTCCATCGCGCGGGTGGCCGAACCGATGCTGGGGCTGGCGCTGTGGCTGTACAACTTCGCGCAGGCGGGCGCGGCCGTGCTGATGGTCGCCGTAGGCTACGTCGTCTGGCGCACCGGGGTGCTGCCGAAGGCCGCGGCGGCGCTGGCGGTGCTGGCGGTGCCGACCGTGCTCAGCCCGGTGATCGGGCTGCCCGCCGCGTACGCCGCGGTGGCCTGGTTCGTGCTGACCGGGCTGGCCCTGCTCGTCCTGCCGCCGGTGGTCACGGTGGCGCGCACCCCGGCGGCGCCGTAGCGGGGCCGGCCGCTACAGCTCGGCCAGGGCGGCGGCGATGACGTCGAGCCCCTCGGCCAGCAGCTCGTCGCTGATCGTCAGCGGGGGCAGGAAGCGCACGACGTTGCCGTAGGTGCCGCAGGTCAGCACGATCACGCCCTGCTCGTGCACCCGGGCGCACAGCGCCCTGGTCAGGTCCGGGTCCGGTTCGGTGGTGCCCGGTTTCACCAGCTCCATGGCGATCATGGCGCCGCGGCCGCGGACGTCGCCGATGCGCGGGTCGGCGGCGGCCATCCGGTGCAGCCGCTCCTTCATCAGCCGCTCGATGGCGCGGCCGCGTTCCACCAGCCCCTCGGCCTCGATGGTCTCGATGGTGGCCAGGGCCGCCGCGCAGGCCAGCGGGTTGCCGCCGTAGGTGCCGCCCAGCCCGGAGACGTGCGGGGCGTCCATGATCTCGACCCGGCCGGTCACCGCCGACAGCGGCAGTCCGTCGGCGATGCCCTTGGCGGTGATGATCAGGTCCGGTTCCACGCCCTCGTGCTCGCAGGCGAACATCGCCCCGGTGCGGGCGAAGCCGGTCTGCACCTCGTCGGCGATGAACACCACGCCGTGGTCGCGGCACCACTGCGCCAGGGCCGGCAGGAACCCCTCGGCCGGCACGATGAACCCGCCCTCGCCCTGGATCGGCTCGATCAGCACCGCGGCGAGATTGTCCGTGCCGACCTGCTTCTCGATGACGTCGATGGCGCGGCGGGCGGCCAGGGCGCCGTCGGTGGCCAGGTCCTTGCTCAGTTCGGCGTCGCGGAACGGGTAGGACAGCGGGGCCCGGTAGATCTCCGGCGCGAACGGGCCGAACCCCTGCTTGTAGGGCATCACCTTGGCGGTCAGCGCCATGGTCAGGTTGGTGCGGCCGTGGTAGGCGTGGTCGAACGCGACGACGGCCGGCCGGCCGGTGTAGCGCCGGGCGATCTTGACCGCGTTCTCCACCGCCTCGGCACCGGAGTTGAACAGCGCCGAGCGTTTCTCGAAGTCGCCCGGGGTGAGCCGATTGAGCTGCTCGCAGACCGCGACGTAGCCCTCGTAGGGGGTGACCATGAAGCAGGTGTGGGTGAACTCGGCGACCTGGGCGCGCACCGCCTCGACCACCCGCGGCGCGGCGTTGCCGATGGTGGTGACCGCGATCCCGGAGCCGAGGTCGATGAGCCGGTTGCCGTCGACGTCCTCGACGATGCCGCCGCCGGCCCGCACCGCGTAGACCGGCATGGTGGTGCCCACCCCGCGCGCGACGGCGGCGGCCTTGCGGTCGATGAGCTCCCGGGACCGCGGGCCGGGGATCGGGGTGGCCAGGTGACGACGCTGCTCGAGGGTGCTCACGTTCGCGGCTCCTGTGGACGACAATGAGACGGACGTCACTGTGACGTCACGTGCAGCCTAACCGCCGGACCACCCGATATCAGAGGGAAACAACCGCGCATCCGGGCCCGAACGACCGAATGCGTTGCCGGCGACAGGATTCGCGACTGATGCCGTGGCCGGCCGGGGCGGGTGGACCCGTGCCTGTCGGCACCGGCCGGGGACAATGGCAGACTGGTCGGCGACGAGGTGCCGTGCCGCGGGCGCGGTCGCCCCCGCATCCCTCCGGACACGAAGGTTTTTTCTCGCATGGAATCGTTCGTCTTTCTGCCCCTGCTCGTCGTGCTGGGCGCGTTCATGTTCTTCGCCTCGCGCAAGCAGAAGAAGCTGATGCAGGCCACCATCGACCTGCACAACTCGCTGCGGGTGGGCGACCGCATCCACACCACGTCCGGCCTGCAGGGCACCATCCGCGGCATCAGCGACGACTACATCGAGCTGGAGATCGCCCCGGGGGTGGTGACCACCTGGATGAAGCTGGCCGTGCGGGACAAGATCGAGCCGGAGACCACCGAGGCGGACGACACCCCGGCCGACGACACGGTCGACACCCCGGCCGACGGGGACCGCTGATCCCCGCGGCGACCACGTACTCTTTGCGTGGCCTCTGCGTGCTGACGGACTGATCTCGAGGAGATACAAGCAACGTGGCATCGTCTTCGGCGCCGGTGCACCCGTACCGATACCTGGCGCTCTTCCTGCTGCTGCTCGTCGGGGTCTATGCCTTGGTGTTCTTCACCGGCGACAAGCGTCCGGTTCCGAAGCTCGGCATCGACCTGCAGGGCGGTACCCGCGTCACGCTGACCGCGCGCACCCCGGACGGGTCGGCCCCGACCCGCGAGGCGCTCGAGCAGGCTCAGCAGATCATCAGCGCCCGGGTCGACGGCCTGGGTGTGTCCGGCTCCGAGGTGATCATCGACGGTGACAACCTCGTGATCACGGTGCCCGGCAACGACGGCGGCGAGGCGCGCAGCCTCGGCCAGACCGCGCGGCTGTTCATCCGGCCGGTGATCCACGCGGTGCCGGCGGGGCCGATCCGCGAGCGCGTCGATCAGCTGCAGCAACAACAGCAGCAGGGCGGCCTGCCCGGCCTGCCGGTGCCGCCGCAGGAGGGCCCGGCCCCGCCGGCCCCCGGCGCGCCCGCCCCGTCGGCGCCCGCGCCGGGCCCGTCGGCGCCGCAGCCGCGGCCGTACCCGCAGCAGCCGGCTCCCAGCCCCAGCCCCCAGCCGAGCCCCAGCCCCCAGCCGAGCCCGGCACCGGCTCCGCCGGGGCAGCAGCCGGCCGACGATCCCAACATGGATCCGCGGGAGCGGCTGGCCAAGCGCATCGCCGACGAGAAGCAGCTGCGTCAGTCCACCAACCCGCAGATCCAGTTGCTGGCGCTGCAGTTCCAGGCCACCCGGTGCGGCGACGAGGACGTGCTGGCCGGCAACGACGACCCGGAACTGCCGCTGGTCACCTGCTCGCAGGACGGCGAGACGGTCTACCTGCTGAACAAGTCGATCATCAGCGGCGAGCAGATCGCCAACGCCACCTCCGGGCTGGACCAGCAGCGCGGCCAGTACATCGTCGACCTGGAGTTCAAGCCCGACGCCACCCAGACCTGGGCGGACTTCACCGCCGCCAACGTCGGCACCCAGACGGCCTTCGTGCTGGACTCCAAGGTGGTCAGTGCCCCGCAGATCCAGGAGGCCATCCCCGGCGGGCGCACCCAGATCACCGGGCAGTTCACCGCCGACCAGGCCCGTGAGCTGGCCAACGTGCTCAAGTACGGTTCGCTGCCGCTGTCGTTCGAGCCGAGCGAGGCCGAGACGGTGTCGGCCACGCTGGGCATGAACTCGCTACGCGCCGGCCTGATCGCCGGTGCCGTCGGCCTGGCCCTGGTGCTGCTGTACTCGCTGATCTACTACCGGGTGCTCGGCCTGCTCACCGCGCTGTCGCTGATCGCCTCCGGCGCCGTGGTGTACGCGGTGCTGGTGCTGCTCGGCCGCTACATCAACTACACGCTGGACCTGGCCGGCATCGCCGGTCTGATCATCGGCATCGGCACCACCGCCGACTCGTTCGTGGTGTTCTTCGAGCGCATCAAGGACGAGATCCGGGAGGGCCGGTCGTTCCGGTCGGCGGTGCCGCGCGGTTGGGCGCGGGCCCGCAAAACCATCCTGTCCGGGAACGCGGTGACCTTCCTGGCTGCGGCGGTGCTGTACTTCCTGGCCGTCGGCCAGGTGAAGGGCTTCGCGTTCACCCTCGGCCTGACGACGATCTTCGACGTCGCGGTGGTGTTCCTGGTGACCTGGCCGCTGGTCTACCTGGCGTCCAAGTCCAAGCTGCTGGCCAAGCCGTCGCTCAACGGCCTCGGCGCGGTGCAGCAGATCGCACGGGAACGCCGCGCCGCGGCGGGCACGACGGCATAGGGATCCGGGGGATAGGGATTCGGACATGGCCAAGCATTCCAACGAGATCTCCGAGAGCAGCGGCGTCGAGGCGCCCGCCACCGATGCGCGCACCGGGGAGTCGGGTGCCCCGCAGCACGGGTTCTTCGTCCGGCTCTACACCGGCACCGGCGCGTTCGAGGTCGTCGGCAAGCGCCGGCTGTGGTACGCGGTTAGCGGCCTGATCCTGCTGGTCGCCGTCGCCAGCATCGCGCTGAAGGGGTTCACCCTCGGCATCGACTTCGAGGGCGGCACCAAGGTGTCGCTGCCGGCCACCGGCGCGCACGGCCCGATCGCCACCCAGCAGGTGGAGGACATCTACAGCACCACCCTGGGCAAGGCGCCCGAGTCGGTGGTGCAGGTCGGTTCCGGCAGCACCGCGACCGTGCAGATCCGGTCCGAGCACCTCGCCGACGACGAGATCGAGAAGCTGCGCAGCGCGCTGTTCGATCAGCTGCAACCGCTGGCCGACAACGGCGAACCCAGCCGTCAGGTGATCAGCGACTCGGCGGTCTCGGAGACCTGGGGCGGGCAGATCACCCGCAAGGCGCTCATCGCGCTGCTGGTGTTCGTGGTGCTGGCCGCGATCTACATCACCGTCCGCTACGAGCGGTACATGGCGATCGCCGCGCTGGCCGCGATGTTCTTCGACATCATCGTCACCGCGGGGCTGTACTCGCTGGTCGGCTGGGAGGTCACCCCGGCCATGGTGATCGGCCTGCTGACCATCCTCGGCTTCTCGATCTACGACACGGTCATCGTGTTCGACAAGGTCGAGGAGAACACCGCCGGCTTCGAGCACACCACCCGGCGCACCTACGCCGAGCAGGCCAACCTGGCCATCAACCAGACCTTCATGCGCTCGATCAACACCAGCCTCATCTCGGTGCTGCCGATCGGGGCGCTGATGGTCGTCGCGGTGTGGATGCTCGGTGTGGGCACCCTCAAGGACCTGGCGCTGGTGCAGTTGGTCGGCGTCGTGGTGGGCACCTACTCGTCGATTTACTTCGCCACCCCGCTGCTGGTCACGCTGCGCGAGCGGTTCGACGACAAGGTGCGCAGCCACACCGAGCGCGTGCTGCGCCGCCGCGACCGGGTGGCCGGTGCCGGCGTGGACGCCGCCGGGGAGGACGCCGGCGTGGCCGGCGAGGCCGCCCGCACCGTGACGGTGAGCACCGAGGCCGGCGGCAGCAGGCCCGCGCCGGGCGTGCGTCCGGTCCGTCCGTCGGGCAAGCGCGGCCGGAGCTGACCCGTGGCGCCCGACAGCCGGGGTGGGACGCGCCGGCGCCGGCGGGCGGCCGCGGCGGCGGCCGTGGTGACGGTGCTGGCCGCCCTCGGGGTGAGCGGGTGCGGTGCCCGCACCGCCGACGAGATCGACTACGCCATCGACGGCACGCTGCCCACCTACAACGCCAACACCGTGGTGGGCGCCGCCTCCGGCGCGCCGCAGGCGTTCGCCCGCACATTGACCGGGTTCAGCTACCACGGACCGGACGGGCAGGTCGTCGCCGACACCGACTTCGGCACCGTCTCGGTGGTGGGGCGGGCCCCGCTGCTGCTGGACTACGAGATCAAGCCGGAGGCGGTGTACTCCGACGGCAAACCGATCACCTGCGACGACCTGGTGCTGGCCTGGGCCGCCCAGTCCGGGCGGTTCCCCGGTTTCGACGCCGCCAGCCGGGGCGGCTACAGCGACATCGCCGGGGTGGAGTGCGTGCCCGGCCAGAAGAAGGCCCGGGTGGCGTTCGTCCAGGACCGCAACGTCGTGGACTGGGGCCGGCTGTTCACCGCGACCGCGCTGATGCCCGCACACGTCATCGCCGACGAGCTCGGGGTGGACGTCGTCGCCGCCGTGCGCGACAACGACCTGCCCACCCTGGAGCGGATCGCCGCGGCCTGGAACACCATCTGGGACCTGCACCCGGACATCGACCTTCGGAAGTTCCCGTCGTCGGGGCCGTACAAGCTGGCCGAGGTCACCGACGAGGGCGCGGTGGTGCTCGTCGCCAACGACAAGTGGTGGGGCACCCCGGCGCGCACCCGCCGCATCACCGTCTGGCCGCGCTCGGCGCAGACCGGTGACCGGCTGGCCGAACGTGGCTACGACGTCGTCGACATCGCCGAGGGTTCGGCCGGCACGCTCAACGTGCCCGACGACTACACCGCCACCGACATGCCCTCGGCGGGCATCCAGCAGCTCATCTTCGCCCCGGCCGGCCCGCTGGCCGAGATCCCGGCGCGGCGGGCGCTGGCGCACTGCACCCCGCGCGACGAGCTGGCCCGCACCGCCGGGGTACCGATCAGCAACGCCCGGCTCAACCCGGCCGACGACGACGCGTTCGGCGCCGCCGAGGGCGCGGCCGAGGGCGGGCAGTTCGTCGCCGCCAACCCCGACGCCGCCCGCGCCGCGCTGGGCGGGCGCCCGCTGACCGTGCGCATCGGCTACGCCGCACCCAATCCGCGGCTGGCCGCGGCGGTCGGCGCGATCGCCGCCGCGTGCGCCCCGGCCGGCATCACCGTCACCGACGCCGCCACCGAGCAGACCGGCCCGGCGAGCCTGCGCGCCAACGAGATCGATGTCCTGCTGGCCGGCACCGGCGGCGCGGCCGGCGGCGGCTCCACCGGCTCGTCGGCGCTGGACGCCTACGCGCTGCACAGCGGCAACGGCGACAACCTGGCCGACTACCGCAACGAGCGGGTGGACGGCATCATCGGCGCGCTCGCGGTCACCACCGACCCCAAGGAGGTGGCGCGGCTGATCGCCGAGGGGGCGCCGATCCTGTGGGGCGACATGCCCACGCTGCCGCTGTACCGCCAGCAGCGCACGCTGGTGGCGTCGTCGAAGATGTACGCGGTGACCAACAATCCGACGCGATGGGGTGCGGGGTGGAACATGGATCGCTGGGTGCTGCACGAATGAGCGCCGCACCGGACGTGGCCGCGCTGATCGAGGCCAAGGTCCGGCAGGTGCCGGACTTCCCGGAGCCCGGCGTGCTGTTCCGCGACCTCACGCCACTGCTGGCCGACGCCGACGGGCTGGGCGCGGTCACCGACGCGCTGGCCGGGTTCGCCGAGGGGGCCGACCTGGTGGCCGGCGTCGACGCCCGCGGCTTCCTGCTCGCCGCGGCGGTGGCGATCCGGCTCGGCACCGGCGTGCTGGCGGTGCGCAAGGGCGGCAAGCTGCCGCCGCCGGTGCACCGCGAGACCTACCAGCTGGAGTACGGCACCGCCACCCTGGAGATCCCGGCCGGGGGAATCGACCTGCGCGGCAGAACCGTTGTGTTGATCGACGACGTGCTGGCCACCGGGGGCACGCTGGCGGCCGCGCGGCGGCTGCTGGAGGCCGACGGCGCGACCGTGGCCTCGGCGGCGGTGGTGCTGGAGCTGGCCGCGCTGGGCGGCCGCGAGGCGGTGCGGCCCCTGCGGGTCGGCAGTCTGCACACGGTGTGAGGGATATCCTCGGTGCTAGGAGCGCGCGGGAGGTGACGATGGCCGAGTCGACGACCGGCGGGATCTCGTCGCGTCCGGCCGTGCAACCGGCACCGCCGGTCGAACCGCCCAAGCCGACCAGTGCGTCCCGGCGGGTGCGGGCCCGGCTGGCCCGCCGGATGACCGCCCAGCGCAGCCCGATCAACCCGGTGCTGGAGCCGTTGGTCGCGGTGCACCGGCAGATCTACCCGAAGGCCGACCTGGCCGTGCTGCAGCGGGCCTACGAGGTGGCCGCGCAGCGGCACGCCGATCAGCTGCGCAAGTCCGGCGACCCCTACATCACCCATCCGCTGGCGGTCGCGCAGATCCTGGCCGAGCTGGGCATGGACACCACCACGCTGGTGGCCGCCCTGCTGCACGACACCGTCGAGGACACCGGCTACACGATGGCCGAGCTCACCGCCGAGTTCGGCGAGGAGGTGGCCCACCTCGTCGACGGGGTGACCAAGCTGGACAAGGTCGCGCTGGGCTCGGCGGCCGAGGGCGAGACCATCCGCAAGATGATCATCGCGATGGCCCGCGACCCGCGGGTGCTGGTGATCAAGGTGGCCGACCGGCTGCACAACATGCGCACCATGCGCTTCCTGCCGCCGGAGAAGCAGGCCCGCAAGGCCCGCGAGACGCTGGAAGTCATTGCGCCGCTTGCCCATCGGCTCGGCATGGCGAGCGTCAAGTGGGAGCTGGAGGACCTGGCGTTCGCCATCCTGCACCCGAAGAAGTACGACGAGATCGTGCGGCTGGTCGCCGACCGGGCGCCGTCGCGGGACACCTACCTGGCCAAGGTGCGCGCCGAGATCGCCGCGCAGCTGGCCAAGTCCAAGATCAACGCCACCGTCGAGGGCCGGCCCAAGCACTACTGGTCGATCTACCAGAAGATGATCGTCAAGGGCCGCGACTTCGACGAGATCCACGACCTGGTCGGGGTGCGAATCCTGTGCGACGAGATCCGGGACTGCTACGCGGCGGTCGGCGTGGTGCACTCGCTGTGGCAGCCGATGGCCGGGCGGTTCAAGGACTACATCGCCCAGCCGCGCTACGGGGTGTACCAGTCGCTGCACACCACGGTGGTGGGCCCGGAGGGCAAGCCGCTGGAGGTGCAGATCCGCACCTACGACATGCACCGCACCGCCGAGTACGGCATCGCCGCGCACTGGCGCTACAAGGAGTCGCGCGGCCGCAACGGGGTGCCGCAGCACCCGCAGCAGGCCGCCGAGATCGACGACATGGCCTGGATGCGCCAGCTGCTGGACTGGCAGCGGGAGGCCGCCGACCCGGGGGAGTTCCTGGAGTCGCTGCGCTACGACCTGGCGGTCCAGGAGATCTTCGTGTTCACCCCGAAGGGCGACGTGATCACCCTGCCGGCCGGCTCCACCCCGGTGGACTTCGCCTACGCGGTGCACACCGAGGTCGGGCACCGCTGCATCGGGGCCCGGGTCAACGGCCGGCTGGTGGCGCTGGAGCGCAAGCTGGAGAACGGTGAGGTCGTCGAGATCTTCACCTCCAAGGCGCCCAACGCCGGGCCGTCGCGGGACTGGCAGAGCTTTGTGGTCTCGCCGCGGGCCAAGGCCAAGATCCGGCAGTGGTTCGCCAAGGAGCGCCGCGAGGAGGCGCTGGAGGCCGGCAAGGAGGCGATCGCCCGCGAGGTGCGCCGCATCGGGCTGCCGCTGCAGCGGCTGGTCACCGCCGAGACGGTGTCGGCGCTGGCGCGCGAACTGCGCTACGCCGACGTGTCGGCGCTCTACACCGCGGTCGGGGAGGGGCACGTCTCGGCCCGGCACGTGGTGCAGCGACTGGTCGCCCAGTGCGGCGGCGACGAGGAGGCCGAGGACGAGATCGCCGAGCGGTCCACCCCGGCGACCCGGCCGCTGCGCCACCGCGGCCCGGTCGACTGCGGCGTGGTGGTGCCCGGCGCGTCCGGGGTGATGACCAAGCTGGCCAAGTGCTGCACCCCGGTGCCCGGTGACAACATCATGGGCTTCGTCACCCGCGGCGGCGGGGTGAGCGTGCACCGCACCGACTGCACCAACGCCGCCGAACTGCAGAAGCAGCGCGAGCGGATCATCGAGGTCAAGTGGGCGCCGTCGCCGTCGTCGGTGTTCCTGGTGGCGATCCAGGTCGAGGCGCTGGACCGGCACCGGCTGCTGTCGGACGTCACCCGGGTGCTCGCCGACGAGAAGGTCAACATCCTGTCGGCGTCGGTGACCACCTCCAACGACCGGGTGGCGATCAGCCGGTTCACCTTCGAGATGGGCGACCCGAAGCACCTCGGGCACGTGCTGAACGCGGTGCGCAACGTCGAGGGCGTCTACGACGTCTACCGCGTCACCTCCGCGGCCTGACGCTTCTTCCCGCGAGCAGACGCAAAACCCCCCGGAGCACGGCGCTCCGGGGGGTCTGCGCGTCTGCTCGCGCTCAGAGGTCGAGCCGGATCGTGCTGATCCGCACCTCCTTCGCCGGCTTGCCGTCCTGCGCACCGTCCTGGATCCCGGCCTGCGCGATCTGGTCCAGCGTGGCCAGCCCGGTCTCGTCGATGGTGCCGAACACGGTGTAGTTCGGCGGCAGCTGCGAATCCCGGTAGACCAGGAAGAACTGGCTGCCGTTGGTGCCCGGTCCGGCGTTGGCCATCGCGACCGTGCCGCGCGGGTAGGTGACCGGCTCCGCGAGCTTCGGGTCGTCGGGCCGGTACTGGTTGGTCGGGTACTCGTTGGCGAACTGGTAGCCCGGCCCGCCGGTGCCGGTGCCGGTCGGGTCGCCGCACTGCAGCACCCCCAGCGACGGGCTGGCGGTGAGCCGGTGGCACACCGTGTCGTCGAAGTAGCCCTGCTGGGCCAGGCTGGCGAAGCTGTTGACGGTGCAGGGCGACTTCTCGTTGTCCAGCATCAGCCCGATGTTGCCCTGGTTGGTGTGCATGCTGACGCTGATCTGCTTCTCGTCGGTGGGCACCTTGCCGGTGCGCGGCGGGGTGTTCTTCTTGGCCGCCTGACCGGCCGCCGGGTACTGGCAGTTCTCGCCCGGGGTGCCCGGCGGGTCGAACGCCGGCAGCCCGCCCGGGCCGGCCGCCACCGCGGTCGTCTCGGTGGTCGTCTCGGTGGCCTCCGCCGCGGGGCCGTCCTGGCCGGCGGTGTCCTCGCTGTCCTTGCCGGTGAGCACGAACGCCGTCACCGCCGCCGCGGCGACCACCACCACCGCGACCACCGCGCCGATGATCGCCAGCACGCGCTGCCTGCGGGCCTTGGCGGCCTGCTCCTGCAGCTGTCGCTCGAGTTTCTCCTTGGCGGCAGCCCGACGCTCCTCGTTGGTCGGCACGCTCCGGTCCTCCTCCTACGCTCTGGATCCGCACCGAGTGTGCCAGGCAGCCCCGCCCGTGGCCTGCGCGACCCGCGGCGACGTCGGGGTGGGAGACTGGAGATCGTGTTGCTCACCGGATTCGCCGCCGGGATGGCGCAGTGCAACTGCTACGTCCTGGCCCCTGGACCCGGGTCGGACGCCGTCGTCGTCGACCCCGGGCAGCGGGCGTTCGGCCCGCTGCGGCGCATCCTCGACGAGCACCGCCTCACCCCGGCCGCGGTGCTGCTCACCCACGGCCACGTCGACCACATCTGGTCGGCGCAGAAGGTGGCCGACACCTTCGGGTGTCCGGCCTACATCCATCCCGACGACCGGTTCATGCTGACCGACCCGATCCGCGGCTTCGGTCCCCGGCCGGCCCAGCTGCTGTTCGGCGCCATGTTCCGCGAACCCCGCCAGGTCATCGAGCTGATCGACCGGGAGCGGCTCGAGCTGGCCGGCATGACGGTGTGCGTCGAGCACACCCCGGGCCACACCCGGGGCTCGGTGTCGTTCCGGGTGTCGGGGGAGTCGACCCAGGTGGTGTTCACCGGCGACACGCTGTTCCGCGGCACGGTCGGCCGTACCGACCTGCCCGGCGGCAGCGGCCGCGACCTGCTCGGCTCGATCGTGTCCAGACTGTTGGTGCTCGACGACGACACCGTGGTGCTGCCGGGGCACGGGCCCCGCACCACCATCGGTGCCGAACGCCGCACCAACCCGTTCCTCGAAGGTCTGCCTCTGTGAGTGAGTTCTCGGCGTTCAAGGCCCCCAAGGGTGTTCCGGACTACCTGCCGCCGGAGTCGGCGCAGTTCGTCGCCGTGCGCGATTCGCTGCTCGGTGCCGCGCGGCGGGCCGGCTACGGCGACGTGGAGTTGCCGATCTTCGAGGACACCGCGCTGTTCGCGCGCGGGGTCGGCGAGTCCACCGACGTGGTGAGCAAGGAGATGTACACCTTCCTCGACCGCGGCGAGCGCTCGGTGACCCTGCGCCCGGAGGGCACCGCCGGGGTGATGCGGGCGATCATCGAGCACGGCCTCGACCGCGGGCCGCTGCCGGTCAAGCTGTGCTACGCCGGGCCGTTCTTCCGCTACGAGCGGCCGCAGGCCGGCCGCTACCGGCAGCTGCAGCAGGTCGGGGTGGAGGCCGTCGGGGTGGACGACCCGGCCCTGGACGCCGAGGTGGTCGCCGTCGCCGACGCCGCCTACCGGTCGCTGGGGCTGACCGGGTTCCGGTTGGAGATCACCTCGCTGGGCGACGACAGCTGCCGGCCGCAGTACCGAAAGGCGCTGCAGGACTTCCTGTTCAAGCTCGACCTGGATGAGGAGACCCGCCGCCGCGCCGAGCTCAACCCGCTGCGGGTGCTCGACGACAAGCGGCCGCACGTGCGGGAGATGACCGCCGACGCGCCGGTGCTGCTGGACTACTTGTCGGACACGGCGCGCAAGCACTTCGAGACGGTGCTGGCGCACCTGGACGCGCTGCGGGTGCCGTACGTGATCAACCCGCGGCTGGTGCGCGGTCTGGACTACTACACCAAGACCACCTTCGAGTTCGTGCACGACGGGCTGGGCGCCCAGTCCGGCATCGGCGGCGGCGGCCGCTACGACGGCCTGATGCGCCAGCTCGGCGGGCAGGACCTGTCCGGCATCGGGTTCGGGCTCGGCGTGGACCGCACCCTGCTGGCGTTGCGCGCCGAGGGCAAGACGGTCGGGCCGTCCGCGCGGGTGGACGTCTACTGCGTGCCGCTCGGCGAGGAGGCCAAGCTGCGGCTGGCGGTGCTTTCCGCCCGGCTGCGCGAGGCCGGGATCCGGGTGGACATGGCCTACGGCGACCGCAGCGTGAAGGCCGCGATGAAGGCCGCCGACCGGTCCGGGGCGGCGGTGGCGCTGGTTGCCGGCGACCGTGACATCGAGGCGGGCACCGTGGGGGTCAAGGATCTGGCCACCGGTGAACAGGTCGATGTCGCCGCCGACGAGGTCGTGGAAGAGGTGGTTTCCCGGTTGGCCTGACGGGCCGGCGTGGTTGCGCGCGGTGTACCCCGCGAACGGGAACACGTTCAGCGGGAGTCCACCCGGCGAATGCTGTTCGATCAGCAATTTTGCAGCCCGCTTCGGGTCTCGCCGGCCGGTCCGGCAACGGTGTTGCCGCGACGCGCAGAAAAATCCCTCCGAATTTGCCCGAAAATCCGCTGTCGCACGTGTTAATTTTTTGACCCGGTAACGCGCTGTTCCGGCAGGGGCGGCGCGGGTGCTGTCGGATCGCGCGGCAGGGTCGGCGTCGGCTTTGTCGGCAACGGGCGCGGACAACGGTCGGCCCGGCCGTGACGGAGCGAAGGAGATGCTTTGGCCGCTCCCAGCCCTCGGAAGTGTCAGCGGACGAAGGGTCGTCACCGTAGGTCGGCGAAGCGCACCCATTGGCTGGGGGTGGGTGCGCTCGGGGTCGGGTTGGCCGCGGCGCTGGTCGGTGGTGGGGGTGTGGCCGGTGCGGACACCGGCGAGGCTCCGGCGGCTCAGGGTGCCG